>Ga0134094_1000296_pt1 | contig 64910 bp, 63 predicted proteins | sample 5_1taG_FD_94458 | JGI IMG/M metagenome (GOLD analysis project Ga0134094, IMG submission 94458) | Switchgrass degrading microbial communities from high solid loading bioreactors in New Hampshire, USA - 5_19_20_110_A1 metaG | ecosystem: Engineered > Bioreactor > Semi-continuous > Anaerobic >... | reverse complement strand
TAAAAAAAGGACGCCTTTTGGCGTCCTAACATTTTACAATTTTGATAATATACCCTATTGCTTTAATTATTGGTTTTTTTTCTGTACCTCTTTACCAGAATCCACCCAACCCAGATGATTGCCAGTATAATCAATACCGGCAAGGCGTAGCCGATAAACACTATTAAATAGTTTAAAGCATTCCAAATAAAGTTAATGGATTTAAGCAAGGCATTTTTGGCAGCAATGAATGTATTTTTTATTGATACCGGCTGCCAAGGGTCTTTAACCTTTAGCTCGCTTTGCAAGGGATAGATATTCATACGGATTTCCGAATAATCGACCTGGTTGTCCCAATATTTGAGTTGGCCTTTTAAACTTTCGATTTGAAGTCGAACATTATGCAGGTAATCTTCAATGCGTAGGATTTCTTCAACGGTATTGGCTTTCTTTAATATTTCCAGATACCTTTCTTCCTGAGCCTGCCAAGATTTTAGCCTGGTTTCGGTATCAAAATACTCCTTGGATACATCGCTTGTGGACAGGTGTTGATTTTCAATATGGCCAAATTGCTTAAGATTATTTTTAAAGACGTCAAATTCCTTAGCCGGAACCTTAATGGTAATATGAGCAGTGACTTGATATTGATCATTATTTATACTTGAGTCCACAACATAACCACCCACAGATTTTACACTTTGCTGGATAGTTTCCACAGTCTCAATAACATTGCTGGTTTTTATGATCACATCCATGGTATAAATCAATTTCTGTGGAACCACGCTGTTTTCTTTAGAAGCCTCGGCAGGTTGCATATTTCGTAAAATTAAGGCATCCGACCCGTCCGAAGAATATGCAATTTCCGGGGAATTGGGAGTCTCCGCTGCGGATCCAGTTCCGGCGGCATCATAAACCAGACTTTGTTCTGTTTCTCCCTTCTGAAGATTTAAGGCCACTCCCCCATCTTTGCCTGGGTTTTCCACCAACAGCAAGCCGGAAACCCCCAAATATACGGCCAAGACAAGAACAGCCGCGGCGGAAGCAATTTTTATAATTGGTTTTTTATTAACAAGGCTAAAAAAGTTTCGACGACGAGTTTTATCTTTATTCGGTTGTTCAGATTCGGGTATTATTGTAACGAGCGAATCTTCGGAAACGGAAATCTTACGCAAGGTTTTCTCCTTGATCCTGTTTTTGAGAGTTTCACTGGGACTTATACTCTTAAAAAAGTTTTCAATCCGCATTAAATCACCGTCTTCTTCCCACATGGCTGTTATTTTATCTTTTTTCATCAACATTCACCTCCAGCCATTTCGGTATTGTATATGTTCCGAAAACTCTTTTTCGCCCGGTACAATAAACTGTCAACCGCCTGTTGGGTAATTCCCAAAATGGAAGCTGTTTCCGTCGAACTGAATCCCTCTATCAGCCTTAGTTGAATAACAGCAACCTGAGGCTCGGTCAATTGAGCCAGGGTTTTGCTGACCGATAAAACCGTCGCCAGATCATCACCGAAATCCCGGGTGCCGGTTGAGTTCTCAAATTCTTCGGTTAAAGGTATTATTTCAATATTCTTTCTCCGACGATAAAAATCAGCAATATAATTTGCTGCTATCCTCAGGGCCCATGATCTTAACGAGCTTCGACCTTCAAAACCCGCAAGCGACTTCCAGATTTTAGCCATTATTTCCGCTGTCACATCTTCAATATCAGAAGCGGGGATCCTCAAACAAACATAACGATAAACGGCAGGAAAAAGCTCTTCATAAATTTGGTCGAATGATACTTGGTGGTTCACTCCCCAAGTCCCCCTTTGCAACTGGACAATAACGCATATATTTAAATCTTTTTATTTATACATTTATAAGGACGCCAAAAGTGGCGCAGTTCTGACTTTATTGATAAAAATAGTTTTATATTTTCAGTCTTTTTTCTTAAATAAAACAAGCCCTAAAAGCATGGAACCTACTACTAAAAATGCCGGATGTATAAAAGGCCATAAAAACATAATTATCAGGGCCACCGTTCCCAATACCCAGGTCGCCTTATGCGTCAGAGATTCCCTAACCATTTCTATTGCTGTCTGCAATAAAAGAATTGCCACCACCGGCCTCACTCCTTTTAGCATAGCCTCTAAAGCAGGCGAATGGGCATACTTGAGAATCAATCCTCCTAAGGCAATAACCGCCAATGTTGTCGGCATGATGGCCCCCAAAATAGCGACCGAAGCTCCCAACCAGCCTTTAACTTTAAAGCCTATCATACCTGCCAACTTGGTAACGATAGGCCCAGGCAAAGAATTTGCCACAGCCAGATAATCGGCAAATTCTTCATTGGTAAGCCACTGGTATTTTGTTACCACTTCACTTTTGAGCAAGGGAATGACAGTTGCTCCTCCACCAAAACTAAAGTTGCTAGCACGCAAAAAAGCAAGAAAAAGATCCCAAATAATTTTCACCATACTCAAACCTTTATTAAAAGATAAAATAACCCAAAGCCAAGGAGGCAAGAATTAAAACACTGGGGTGAACCTTAAAATACATGGCCACCGCCGCCGAAGCAGCAATAACTAAAGTTAAATAATCTGCCCTTTGGTTGATCCTAAAAGCATCCACAGCCGTTTGATAAGCAACAACAATCAATAGAGCGGCAACAATTGGTTTAACTCCGGTCAACATGGCTTGCAGCGCCCGGGAGTTGGCATATTTAGCCAGTAGAGTGCCCAAAAAAATTAATAACAGTACTGTGGGCAAAATTGTTGCGGTTAAAGCCACCACGACACCTGGCCAAGAAGCAACTTGATAGCCAATATATGCAGCAATCTTAGTTCCTATAGGACCGGGTAAAGCATTAGCGACAGCAATAAGATCTGCAAACTCGCTACTGCTCATCCAATGATACCTATCAACTGCTTCGGCCTGTATTAGTGGAATTATGGCCGGGCCGCCACCAAAACCAAGATTACTGGCTCTCAAGAAAGCAAGAAACAAATGCCAGAGATCAACCAAACTTGTTCACCCTCTTTATTTCTTTACATTTACATTGTTACAGCAATTATACCAGTATCATTCTAGTAATAAAAATTTTAACCTTAGGATTCCAAAACGATGAAACCTTTCTTAATCAGCAAGGCTGTTATAAAATTGAGCATAAAATGACAGACTACTGGCACGTAAAACATGGCAGTCATCTTATAAGCCATACCCAGAATAATACTTAGAAGAAATACTTCCAATAACATAAACTTTTTAAATATATATCTAACATGGATTAAAGCAAAAATAATGCTGGTAAGCAAAACTCCCAACAGGGATTGCAGTAGAAAGCGAAACAAAAATTCTTCAATTAGGGCTCCAACAAAAAATATCAAGCCAAGTTCGAACCCCGAAAATTTTTCAATTAGCATGCGGTTTAGATCCTCTGCCAATTCATGCCTGGGAAGGTATTTGTAAAATAGAATTTCCACTAACAATAAAAACAATATCCCAAATAATAAAACTGCAATAGTCCACGGGGTGATCTTAAAATCCAACAAAGAATTCAACGCCCTATTTGGAACCAGAATTATTTTCAGAGCCACGGCCACCCCAAGCAATATAGTTTGACTGAGAACAAGATTCAATAATAGTATTTTCTTGGATAAATTCCGCATTTAGCTATCTCCATTTTATTTTGCTAATTTTTTTATTTCTTTCCATTGGACAATAAAAATGCAGATAATAATCCTCGAACCTAAAGAGATTCGAGGATTAGCATACTTTTGCCGTATTTTTTGATTTTATTTCATTTAAAAGAATTTATTAATTTTGCGTTGTTCCAGATAAATAGCCCTAACTTTTCGCAAAAAGGCTTTGGTCTCGTCAATTTGGAAATCCGAATATGTCCACGGCAAAGATTGCCAGTCTTTTCGAGCGAAAAACAGTGTGATTTCCGCATATATCCCTTTAGAGAGTGGTATCCTATGTGGGGCATTTTTGGTAGAGGCCAGAGTTAACCTGCCATGGCTCATCAAACCGGGATCGAGGTTAATTCTGCGGCATCCATTTTGTGAATACTCTTTTTCTATATCGTTAGTCATTAATTTAATTTCTGCCAACTTCGAAGGATCGAGGCACGATTCGAAGCTAAAGAAGCATTTGTACACCCTGCCCCCCATTTCAGCGTCGTAATAAGTCGATATATCGGAAAAGCTATAGTTTGAGGATCGGCAATCGATTCTACCGAATATCGATTGCAACTTTTTTGCTACGGCTTCTACTAATCCCTCATCACAATATAGGATACCAACTATCAATTTCTCAGGCGGAAAACATCTGGCAGTTCCCATGATTATCACTTTTGCGGTTTCAAAAATTCAATGTTCGAGTTTTATTCTTGCGCCGCTTCTGTATCCTGCTCACCGGTTTCTTCAGCTTCCTCAGTTAAAATAGTTTTGGGTTCCACAATGGACAAAACTAAACTATCAAGCGGAGTTTTAATCTCATAGGCTTCTTTTTTCGCAATATCAAGATCACTTACATAAATGCTGTCCCCCGGCTTCATTCCTGTTAGGTCAACTTCGATCTTTTCAATTAAATCTGAGGGAAGAGCTTTATAAGTAATTTCATTTAACGACTGTTGAATCAACCCTTCAACATTTTCTTTGTTGACAAGAACAATTTTGGCTATATTTGTAACTTTTTCTCCTTCCAGTAGAGTCTGGAAACTTAAATGCTCAACATCTCTGGTCATCGGAACATAAGTAACTTCTTTTAGTAAAGCTTTATAACTCTCTTCGCCAATCATTAAGTCCACTCTGCTTCCTTCGAAATGCGACCTCAAAAACTGGGCAACCTCTTTTTGGGGAAACTGAATACTAATAGATTCTTTAAGATTCTTGCCATACAAAACTCCCGGAATAATTCCCTCTTTCCTTAGTTGTTTGGCTTTTTTGTTCAAATTGCGCTTTTCTCCCTTTAAAATAGACATACTGTAGCTCCTTTCACTTGTTATGATTTTTTCTCCTCCAAGTTATGAAGCCCTTCTTGTCTACTTCTTTGGCTGAAAGAAAGGGTATAAAAAAAACGTTCCCTTTTGGTTAGCAAGATTTTGCCTGGTAATGAAACGCGGTCGATGTAACTATTATATCATAAACAGCAAAAACATGGTAAATTATAAGACAATAATTTTGGAAGGTAAAATAATTCCATAATTGGTTGTTTCGGAATCATTATGTAACAATTACCTGAGTAATAAAGTTTTTATGACAAATAATAAAATCGACTCCAAAATAAAAATATTTAAACTTTTAAGGAGGGAAAATGACATGCCTGGTGAAAGAAATTCAAATCAACCTGCAGTACAGGGAGCTTCTAAAGGATTAGAGCAACTGAAATATGAAATTGCCAATGAACTTGGTGCAACTCTTGGTGGAGATCGTACTTCCCGTGAAAACGGAACTGTCGGTGGTTATATGACCAAACGTATGGTTGAATTCGCCGAACAACAGCTGAAAAATGGTCAAAGGATCTAACTGCCAAGAGAAAATTACGTTTCATTGTTAGTATACCCAATAATGAGGGCGTGTGAATACTAATTTCACACGCCCTCGCTTATTCTTCCAAAAGACCTTTTTCAATACACTCCGTAATTAAATCATTGATATAATGCCAAATTTCTACCGATCCATCTTTGACTTGCAAATTTTTTTCCCGGACAGTCTTACTTTTTATTCCGTATTTTTTCCAGGTATGCCCTCCGGTTAACGAGTTTAAAATCAAAGGTTCCAATCTATCCAATGCCGCGGCAAATTTAGCTTCCATTGTATTTTTTTCTTCAAATTCCCGCCAAAGATTAATGAATTCCAAGGCTTGTTCTTTAGGTAAGATTCCGAATATCCTCTGAGCCGCTTTTTCTTCCCGTTCCAATTTATTTGCGTTGCCTTTGACATCATAAATAAAAGTATCGCCGGCATCTATTTCCACTATATCGTGAATAAGCACCATTTTGATAACTTTTAAGAGATCAAGTTGGCGATCATTGGCATACTCGTGTAAAACCATTGCCATTACGGCCAAATGCCAGGAATGTTCGGCATCGTTTTCTTCCCTGCTGCCATCCGAAATTACAGATTGGCGGTAAATTTTTTTCAGTTTATCAATTTCTTTAATAAATTCAATTTGTTTTGCAAGCCTGTCACTAATATTCATAAATTTTCCGATCTCCAGTTAGTTTTTTATGCAAAAGTTAGATTTTATCAAGCCTTAGGCTTTCTTTAGCTTTTATTATCTTAGTCAAAAATTCATTAATTGGTGCATGCGTGCCATATTGTTTTGCCAAACCGGCAATGGCCCCATTTAGCGCTTCGATTTCTGTTTGCCTCCCTCGTTTAATATCCTGCAACATAGAAGCGCGGTGGGCCGCCGTTACTGGAATCAACTGATCATAAAACACTTCATAATAGCTTTCCTTATCAGGCCACAATGTTTTTTGCCCCATCTTCTTTAATAGGGTAAAAATTTCTTCAATAATGCCATCCATTATATTTTTCGTATAAACATTTGCTGCCAGCTCCCCGTAAGGTACTTCAAACAAGGCGCCTAAAGGATTTAAGGCTGAATTATAAATAATCTTGGCCCACACGTATTCCATTATCCTGTCCGTAGCCTTGGTCGGAATGGAAGCTCGAGCAAACAAAGCGGCAATCTTCTCCAAATTATCCATAGGAATAAGATTTTCCGGGGAACCAAGCATAACATCATCGGCGCAAACCGTCACTTTTGAGACCGCAGTTGCCAATGTTTCGGCACCGAAGATGACTCGTCCCATGATTATGTTTTTCTTCGAAACATACTGAGAGGCAAGTTCATAATTTCCATAACCATTCTGTAACAAACAAAGATAAGTATGTTCCTGGATTAAATCTTTTAATTTGGGAAGTACATCGGCATTCTGATAAGACTTGACAGTAACAATTACCATATCCCAGTCGATTCCATTTAACAGGCTGGGATCAGATACAGTTTTCTTTAAAAAAGCATGATGCTCGCCCCAAAGGCCAAGCACCTTAACGCCGTTATTATTTATAATTTCACAAGAATTTTCCTTTGCCAACCCATAGACTTCATGCCCGGCACCGCTGAGCAGGCAGGAATAAACCGTGCCTAATGCTCCCAGACCGGCAACGAGGATTTTCATGCGTTCGATCCCCCTTCCTCGATATTTTTATGTTTAGAATATTGTTTCACCTGGGAAATAGAATAAATAATCAAAGCCGTCCAAATAAATAGAAATGTCACACCTTCTATAAAAGTAAAAGGCTCACGATATAAAAATATTCCTAGGAATAGGTTTATTGTCGGGGACAAATACTGAATAAAGCCGACAGTAGTCATAGGCACAATTCTTGTTCCGTAAGAAAAAAGCAATAAGGGTCCGGCAGTGGCAATACCGCTGCCCAGCAAAAAGAGAAGTTCCCCAATATTAAGATGACTGTAAACCGGTTGGCCGCTGATACGGACAAATATTAGGAAACAAACAGCAAGAGGCAAAACGGCGAATGTTTCCGCTGCCTGGCCCATCACAACATCAGTTTTAACAATCCTTTTCAGCAGGCTATATGTTGAGAAGGTGGCCGCCAGGACAATAGCAATATAGGGAATACTCCCATAGCTCACAGTCATGACAGCAACACCGATAGCTGCCAAAATCACAGCGATGATTTGCAGTCCTGACAGTTTCTCCTTTAAAACAATTGCAGCTAAAAAGATAGTTAAAAGAGGATTGATAAAATAGCCCAAACTTGCATCCACAACATGCCCTGTATTGACAGCAAAAATAAAAGTGCCCCAGTTCAGGCTTATCACAAAACCGCTCATTATCAAATAAAGTAAATTTTTATCTCTTTTTAAGGACAAAAATTCACGCCATCTCTTTTGCAGAATTATGATTATATATACAAACACAAATGACCATATAATTCTATTCGCCAGAATTTGTACCGGCGTTACATGAACCATCTGCTTCCAATAAATAGGGAGAAATCCCCATATCAAAAGCGATGCAAACAGTGCGGTGATTCCTTTTTTCTCATTTGCCATGAATTTTACTGCTCCCAGGTAATGTTATTGATTTATAATTCTCTATCCCCCGTTTATTTCTTCTGTTTAGCTTTCGCCCAACTGTCCTTTAAGCCGACTATTCTATTAAATACCGGATTTTGAGGACTGTGATCCTTGAGGTCAGCACAGAAATAACCTTGGCGTAGAAATTGAAATTTGCTGCCCGGTAAGGCGTCTCGCAAGATGCTTTCCACTTTGCAATTCTTTAGGATTTTTAGGGAATTGGGATTTAACTTGCTCAAAAAATCATCCTCATCCTCTTCCTGATCCGGTTCAAGCTCAACCTCGCAATAAGTACTGGCTTCAGGCTCGTCGTCCAGGAATAAATAATCATAAAGGCGTACTTCGGCATTAATGGCTTCAGCTTCTGATACCCAATGGAGAGTTCCTTTTACTTTCCTACCGGCAGCCGGGCCGCCACTTTTTGTGTCAGGATCATAAGTGCAGTGTATTTCAACAATCTTACCTTCTTCATCTTTGATGACCTGTTCGCACTTAATGATATAGGCGTGCTTAAGCCTTACCTCTTTACCGGGTGAGAGACGAAAATAATTTTTGGGAGGATCCTCCATGAAATCCTCACGTTCAATAAACAAGTTGCGGGAAAATAAAATCTGGCGGTGTCCGGCGGCGGGATTTTCCGGATTATTCTCGGCTTCCAATTTTTCTGTTTGTCCTTCCGGATAATTGGTAATAACAACTTTCACCGGGTCCAAAACCGCCATAACCCTCGGTGCTTTAGCGTTCAAATCTTCCCTTAGACAGTGTTCCAGCAAAGCAATATCGACCGTACTATTGGCCTTGGCCACTCCAATCCGATTACAAAAATCGCGAATGGACTCCGGAGTATAGCCACGGCGTCGATATCCAGCCAGTGTAGGCATACGGGGGTCGTCCCAACCACTGACATAACCCTTTTCTACTAACTTACGCAATTTTCGTTTACTGGTAACAGTTTTAGTCAAATTCAAGCGTGCAAATTCGTATTGTTTCGGTTTATCGCCGGTAATCAGATTATCGATAAACCAATCGTATAAAGGCCGGTGATCCTCAAATTCTAAAGTACAGATGGAATGGGTAATATTTTCAATGGCATCGGATAAAGGATGGGCAAAATCATACATAGGATAAATGCACCACTTATTACCTGTACGGTGATGGGGCTCATGCATTATCCTATATATTACTGGATCCCGCATATTAAGATTTGGCGAGGCCATATCAATCTTAGCTCTTAAAACCTTGGCTCCGTTGGGGAATTCGCCATTTTTCATTCTTTCAAAAAGATCAAGATTTTCTTCTATTGAACGATTACGGTATGGACTTTCTTTACCGGGCTGGGTAAGTGTTCCGCGATATTCTCTTATTTGTTCCGGCGTTAAATCACATACATAGGCCTTGCCTTTTTTAATTAGTTGTACTGCAAATTCATAGAGCTGATCAAAATAGTCTGAAGCATAGTAAAGCCTGTCCCCCCAGGAAAAGCCAAGCCAACGTATATCCTCTTTAATTGCTTCTACAAATTCAGTGTCCTCTTGGCTGGGATTGGTATCATCAAATCTAAGATTACATAAGCCTCCGAATTCCTCAGCCGTTCCAAAGTTTAAACAAATTGATTTGGCATGCCCAATATGCAGGTAACCGTTCGGTTCAGGCGGAAATCGAGTATGTACTCTACCGCCGTATTTATTCATTTTTAAGTCTTCCCGGATTATATTATGAATAAAATTAGAAGAAGTATTAGAAGTATCTATCTTGGTTACCCCCCAGCATAAAATTATATTTATCACTTTATATATAGAAGTAATCAATACTTTGGTATAAATAAGGGTACTTTATCTCCGGCTTAATTATACTCATTATTTTAGTATAGTAGATTTTACAAAAATAGCAAACCCCCAAATTAAAGCGGTTTCTTATAATATTTGTTCAAAAATTGATTTTATTGATTCGGAAATATTCATTGATTCTATGTTTTTCATCTTCTTCTGCATGAGTTGTAACTAACAACTCCCCATTTTCCATGCCATTCCATTTAATATAAAGAATTTGTTCAAATTGTCTATCAATAATAGGATCTTCATATCTTAAAACAATAACAATAAATATTGGTGGCACTGTTCCCTGAACGGTTTGTTTTTTCAAAGAATCCAATTCAATTAATAGGGTTGCCGATGCATTTTTTGGAATATCATTTACTAAAGCATATTCGTCCATAGCAAGGGGTTTACTTTTCAAATCGGCATTAATTACAATTGATTTGCTCCAAAGATTCACTGCAGGATGTTCTCCCACATTGGTAAATTTAATTTCAAACTCCGGTGATTCATGGTTAACAACCTGCGGTGAATCCTGAAAAGTAAAATAAGGGCGATTCTCTTCTCTTTCCTCTTTCCAAGCTGATATGGTAATATATACAGTAATTAAGGCGGTTATAGCCAATACCGCAGTAGCCATAGTAGCAATCATGGTGGTATAATTTGTTGATTTACTCTTTTTTCTTATCATTCCTACACTCCCCGATTATATTTAGTATAAAACATTATTAACCTTATACTTTTTATCTAAACGAGAAGTATTTGCCAATTAGATGGTTAAAATATATATAGTAAGGTCGGAAGCTATAAAACCAAGCCACTTGTTCTTAAGCAATAAATATTTTAGAATTTATTAAGTGAAAACAAGAAATGCTATAAAACAAGAGTTATGTTATACAAGAATACTGCAATAAAACAGACAAGTAATATTATTGAATTCGAAAGAGGGAAATCAAGTTGAAAGCATTGTTTTTGCCTTTTCTGCAAATGAACAGCGGCCACCACAGCGTAGCAGACGCTTTAATACGGTCTCTTGAGCAGAGAATTGCAAATATTGAATGCCGGAAAATTGATTTCTTCAGCTATGCCGATAAACTTTTGGAAAAAGCATTTCGTATAACTTACCTAACTTGGATTGACCATGCCCCTCAATCCTTTGAATTACTTTACCGGAAGTTTGTTTACCCATCTAAATCTTCCAAGCACTTTAATTTGTTTGAAGCCAAATTTCTAGATAAAATGAAAATGCTTATTAATCAAGAAAAGCCTGATTTAATAGTTTGTACCCAGGCTTTACCTTCCTTTCTTATCAACAGACTGCGTTGCTCCGGGATCCACACTCCCCCGGTTATTAATGTCTATACCGATTTTTTCATTAATAAATTGTGGGGCCTGGAAAAAATAGATTACCATTTTGTGCCCAATCAAGAGATTCGCTTCGAACTGATTAATAGTCACAAAATCAACAGCTCCAAAATTTTTGTAACCGGCATCCCTATTGATGAATGTTTCCAACCGAGAGACTTTTTTCCGCCACATCCCCCATACAACATATTGATATCGGGTGGCAGCGGGGGTTTAGGTGATTTAGAAAGCCTGATAGCCAGTTTGGATGAGGACGATAATTATTTCTATTCCATTCTCTGCGGCCAGAATAATAAACTTTACAAAGAAATCGTTTCCTTAAACAAGAAGAATGTTAAACCCCTCTCCTTTATTTCTTCCCGTGAAACCATGAATAACTTGTATAACCAGGCTCACGCCATAATAACCAAACCAGGAGGCGTAACTTTAAGCGAAGCGCTTTATAAAAGGCTTCCCATCTTTACTCATTCCTGCCTGCCGGGACAAGAAGAGATTAACAAGCAATACTTGCTGTCTAAAAAGCTTATATACCTTTTGGATCCCAAGACATCCGTTGCCCGTCAGCTTGATAGATTTTTCAATGATAGCCAGGAACAAATCAGATGGTATAATCGAGTTAAAGCTTACTATGAGCAAATTGAATGTCCCGCCTGGCAGAAAACTATGGAAATAATAATACAACTGCCGGAGTGTTCCAAACATTTTTCGGAGAATTTATCCTTTTCCAGCAGTACCAGCTAAGGAGAATGATGACAAAATGACTACCGCCCTATTATATATTTTTTTGTTTTTGATTCTCATAATATGTATCTATTTTCTCTTACCGGAATTATTTCTTCATTTTTTGGGGATTGGTTCTTGCAAACGCCAGTATTCTCCTGGCGTTTGCTTTACTTTTGACGACGGTCCCGATCCCCGTTACACACCGCGTCTATTGGAAATCCTCGCCCGCCAAAATATTAAAGCTTGTTTTTTCCTGGTCGGAGAAAAGGCGGAAAAATATCCCGACATCGTAAGGCAAATCATCGACCAGGGCCATCTTGTCGGCTGTCACAATTACATTCACCGCCACGCTTGGCTGCTTTCACCTTGGACAACTTGTAAACTATGGAATAAAGGAATAGAGAGCATTAAAAATATAACCGGAAAGGAACCTGAATATATCAGGCCTCCATGGGGTGGATGCACTTTATCTTTATACATTTGGAGTTTGAGAAAACAAAAAAAAATAGTAGTTTGGAATGCCCATGGTTTTGACTGGCAAGCAAAAAGGCACCCTCACCGGATAGCGGACAGAATAGTTAAGCGTGTCCAAGAAGGTACCATTGTCTTGCTTCATGATAGCGGCGGCGACCCAGGAGCTCCCGAAAATACTTTGGCCTGTCTTGATGAATTATGTACCCGCATCAGAAATGACCGCAAACTTCCCATTGTACCTTTATCTTTTCCTGACTGGTCTTGGCAGCGAAAGCTCATTTTTCGGATCTGGGAAAAATGGGAACACCTTTATGCCAAAATTCACCATATTAAAAGAATAGACGACAACAACTTGTTCCGCCTATGTTTAACCCGCTATAAAGGTCCGGATTTGATCGAAGAAGACAAAGTCGTAGCTACAAAAGGAGATCTTGTTGGTGAAATTCATTTTGATAATATCCGCTTTCAAACCGTGGGTACTGATTCACAAAAAACAAGCATCCGAGCCATAAAACTGGCACGCCGTTCCTTTCCGGGTTTAATCAATTATATTTCCACCCACCCCGAGCATCAAAATATTAAGGTTTATCTAGGGGTCACCCTGATAAACCGTGGTGTGGAGCCTTTCGGCTTCAATGTTCAAGAATACCCCAATCGCGGCGGCCGGTTAATCGGCTGGCTGCAAAAAATAATTATGCAGATTTATCATCCTTCCGGCAAAAGAAGAAATACTGAAAGCCTTGGCTACAAACCTAAAATTGTCTGGATCACCAAAAAAGCCCTACTTGAAAAATACGGTAAACCCAATGACAAAATTGGCAATTAGCTTTATTTCTTTCACGTGAAAAAGTTCATCCCCTTCTTAATTAGTTTCTTGCATTAAATAAACAGCAGCAAACTGAGCGCCATAACCATCATGCCCGAAATCAAACCATAAATGGCCAAATGGGCTTTTCCGTATTCCCTGGCCATTGGCAATAATTCATCCAGGGAAATAAAGACCATAATACCAGCTACACTCGCAAAAAGTACTCCGAAAACCACATCATTTAAAAACCGATAGAGTATAAGCATGCCGATTAATGCTCCTATAGGTTCAGATAACCCTGAAAGAAACGAAAGCCTAAAGGCTTTCTTTTTGTTTCCTGTGGCGTAATAAATAGGTACTCCCACGGCAATTCCTTCTGGGATATTATGAATAGCTACAGCTACGGCGATTACAGCACCCAATTTAAAATCCTGCAAGGCGGCAGTAAAAGTAGCCAGTCCTTCCGGAAAATTATGGATTGCTACGGCAAAAGCCGTAAAGACCCCCATCCGCATGAGTTTGGTTGGTTCCGCGGGGCAAGAGTGTATCCCCCTAAGTTCTGTAGTGCTGCACACTTCATGGGGATTATCTTCTGAAGGCACCAGCCTATCAATCACGGCAATAAAAATAACACCGGCAAAGAATGCACTAACCGCTAACCATGAACCGTTTACATCACCCAGGGCTTGAATTAGCGTAATTTTCGCTTCTTGGAGAATCTCAACCATAGAAACATAAATCATGACACCGGCGGAAAAGCCCAAAGAAATCGAAAGAAATTTAGAATTGTCCTTTTTAGTAAAAAACACCAGTATACTGCCTATCCCAGTAGATAATCCGGCCAGCAAGGTTAAAACAAAAGCAAACCAATAACTCATTACTTATTTCCAGCCTCCCCTCTTCCGCGCAACAATTCCTTTCCTAAACGCTGTTAAGATGATTAAGAATAATCCGATAAGCCTTAACAAGATCATCATAACTATACCTGGCACAATTGGCCGGACTGGTAGAAGGAAGATAAATCGTTTCCATTCCTGTCTTCGGATAACAGTACTTGTTATAAAGGGAAGTGGCTTTTTTCCCTGTAGTATAAATCGCTTGGATAGGGCATTGGGATAGAATAATAGAGATATCATTAACAATGGGATTGCGAATACTGTTATCGTCCGCACCCTGGATCTCACAAGTTTTTAACACATCCCATAACGCAATGCCATACTTACGTAACATGAGTTTTTTCTCTTCAATTGTTAGCGGTGTTTTTTCAGTTAAGACTTCCGCCAGTACTCGCCAAAAACGGTTTTGGGGATGAGCGTAATAAAACCCTAGTTCCCGTGATTTGGGCGAAGGCATGGTTCCTAATATAAGAATTCTGGAGTCGGCATTAAAATAAGGCGCGATCGTATGTTCTACCTGTTTTCTTGGCATTGGCATTCACTTTTCCATTTCATTTCTACATCCTATTTTAATTTCAGAGCATATTTTTTTTCCACCAATACCGCTAAGAACGCTTTCCTTTGCGGTATATAATATGTTCCATAATCAATACTGCAAGTACACCAACCACAAAACCATTCCCGATTATCGGTCTTAAAGATACGGGAAAAGAGTTAACAACATCCTGAGGGAGGTAGGAAGTAATTATACTCAGCATGATAGGCAAACTCATAATTAAGCCGCTTTCGAATGTAAAACCTCCCTTGATGTCAACGGCAACCAAAAGTCCGGCGGCAATTTGGGAGCACATAATAAAGATTAGTACTATACCGATTATTGCCGAAGGTATGCTGCCCATCAGGGCAATAACTTTAGGTAAAAATGACAACCCCAAAAGACCCAGTGCGGTAGGAATAAGGGTAAATCTCGAAGCAACCCCTGTGGAGACAATAACCCCGGGACTTGAAGAATAATTCACTGGCCCAACAACCCCGAAAATTCCGGCTAAAATGTTAAGTATTCCCGTCAGCGTTATTCCTCTGGTAATTCGCTTCGACATATCACTTGGTTTAAGAATTTCACCGACAGATTGAATGGATCCTAAATCATTAATGGAGAGAGCCAAAAAACCAATTAAAAAGGAAAGCAGGACACTGGCTTCCAAGTCAAAAGAAAAAGATAGGCCCTTAAAAAAACCGGCCAGAAATGGCAGATCAGCCGCCAATGGGAAACTACTTTTAAACAGCAATATATAAAACAAACTTCCAAATAGCATAGCCCAAAGAATCAATGTTGACTTCCAAATACCGCTTAAATATTTATTCACTAAAAATAAGACCAAAACAAAAAGGAAAGAAAATACCAGGTTTTTGGAAGGGCTTGCTTTTCCGGCAGAGGTTGTTATAAGGTCTAGGATTTCGGGGGTAAGAGTAAAAGCAATTAATACCAGAATTGTAGCGACTACTCTGGGCGTAAAAAGAGATCTAAGCCGGGCAAATAACCCTGTTATACTCATCAAAGCCAGGAGGAAACCTCCAATAAAAATTGAGGAATAAACTGCAGCATAGCTACTGCTTGTCGCTGAGGCCACACCAATAAGCAGGACTGTTGCCGGACCAATAACCAGAGGCAAACGATGACCGACAAGAACTTGTAATAACAAAGAAATGCCCGCCATAAAGAACAGTTTTTGCAAATATATGATTTGTTCTCCAGAACTCTCGAAATGAATATCAGCCACAACCTTACCCACGATGATTAAAGTAGGGACAATTATGGCCAACCACTGAATGCTAAAGGCGATTAGCTTTAGAATAGGGAGTTTATCATCTATCCCATATTTGATTTTCGCCTGCGTCAATTATTTCACCTCATCCAATTATGTTATTTCCCTCTTGATCCGTTGATAAAGCTGTTCCCGGTCAAACCAATAATCCCTATAGGGAATCTTGTTGGAGAGCTTATGTGGAGGCATCAGGCTTTCCCCGTAGGTTGTAAAAAAGGTGTCAATCCGAGCCAAGTCAAGAATTGTCGGCCCAATATCGAGAAAAGATGCTGCTTTGGCCGTCTCCTGATAAACAATTCTTTCCGGACTTAGAATATAGAAAGGCACAAATTCCAGGTGCCTGTTTTCTATTTCCAAAGTTGCTTCGCGATATATCTTCTTTTTTAGACCGGGGGTGTGATCTCCAAAAATTAAAATATAAGTTTTCCTGGCCGACTTCAATTCTTCTCTTTTGTTTTTTTCCTCTAACAGGCTATTAACCTTCCTGACAAAAGAATGTATTGTGGTGTCAACATAGGACAAGGAATTGAAATACAGTTTAAGTTCCTTGTTTTTGATTGAATCAAAACGTTTATCCCAATAATAGTTAAGCACGTTGGTAAAACGGCAATGATTGCTCATTGTAATAAGGTAATAAAAAAACGGTTCAACTTGTTCCTTCATTTCCTTCAGCATAAATGCGAATACTTCATGGTCCGGGGCACCCCAGCCGACATGGCGTAGGCCCATTTTTTTTAGGTCATAGAATTCAGCAAAGCCCATACTGGCAAAAGCTTTGTGCCGTTGATAATAGCTGCCTTTATTACCATGAAACACAGCTGTCCGGTAACCGTTTGCGGCCAATATTTTTACGAAAGAGTTTGGATTGTTGTAGCCGGTCAATTTTATGGAAGGATAATTGCTCAAGGGTTCCACGCTGTTAATAATGGAAAATTCCGCATCAGAAGTGCCACCTGCTTTATGATAGTTCATCATATAAGGAAAATAAATGCTCGTATTTTTTAGGGAATCAAGATAAGGCATAACCGGACTGTCTTGGAAATGCAAGTTTACAGAGTTGGCATCCAACGACTCGACTTGGATGGCAATTATATTAGGATTAATATCGGGTTTATTAGACTTATAGCTTAAATCAATTTCGGACCCGGTAATTTCTCTGCTTTTTATTTTTTTTGGCCGGCCATAATCGAACTGACTAATGACCTTTTCTTTATTAAAAAAAAGGCAAAAATCAAGCAGCATATTGATTAAGGTTCCATAGTTGGCGACAACCTTCTGTTCGCTTTGCGGATAGGTTTTAACCAATTGCAGTATCGATTTTCCCCTTAAGGCGTGGCCAAGTTCAAATATTAAAACCAACAGCATGCAAGCAAAAAACAAAGCCGCTAAATTAAATCGAATAACAGGAAGCCGACCCAAATAATTCAACACTAAAAGTGCAATCATAAAGGGTAAATCAATTAAAGCAAGTAGCTGGTTAAAACTCCTGGGGACCGACTTGTATCGAACCAATTCCAGGGATTCCCGGAGAAGCCTAAGACTTTGTCGAAGATGGAGAAAATAATGATAAAAGTTAAAATAGGAAACTCCTATATAAAGAAACAAAACTTCCAATATATAGTAAATAGCCATTCCCACCGGGAAACACAAGACCAGGTAGAGTTTGAACCATAAAGTAATAATTAGAGTAAAAGCAAATTTATATAAAAAGAAAGTGAATTTCCTTTGACCTGTAATAATCAGATTAAAAAAAGTAATCTTAATGACGTTTACCAGTAAAAAAACAATGAGAACTACATAAAACGCCAATTCCATCTTTAACCCGCCATTCTCAATAAAAAAACAATATGTAAACCTGTTTTATATCTCTATACGTAAAATAATATAACGAATAATATAAAGAAATGTCATGTTCATCCGTCCCCGACAAATCTGCCGTCCATCAGTTAAATAATTTACCGGGAAACTGCTTTTCTGTCCCGGGAATATAATATCAAGGGGGGGGGATGATATGGCTTATTCTATTGTTGTCTCTTTGAGCAACCGCCAATTGTATTTATTAGATAACGGCAGAACCGTCAAAACATATCCGGTTGGCATAGGTAAGGCGGCTACGGCTACACCAACCGGGGTATTTACAATTAGCAACAAGCTAAAAAATCCTGGAGGTCCTTTTGGAGCCTACTGGCTTGGTTTAAGCAAACCCCATTACGGTATTCATGGAACCAATAATCCTTGGTCTATCGGCAAACCCGTCTCCAAAGGCTGTCTTAGGATGTACAACAAAGATATCATTGAGCTCGCCAATTTAATACCGGTGGGGACAAAAGTTACTATTAAGCCTTAGGAAAATCATGCTAAATAGGGTATTGGGTTCTATAAAATTGAGTTCTGCAAAACCAGGTATTATTTTTGGTCTAAGAAATCTTTGATGATTTTGGGAATAGTGGCAATCAGTTGCTCATTATAAGAAACCGCTTCTTCCAGGCTGAATTCTGCTGGATGACCTAAATATCCCTGGGGAGTTATTTCTTTAGCTTTGTCTCCTCCTTGGGCCCAAATTGTTAGCCCCTGCATGGTTGTCATTGAAGAAGGCAGAGATTTAGCCAGCTTAGTGTTTACCAGATCGGGGAAATCCTTAAACATAAGACTGGTTTCCAAGCTTCCGGCATGAATGTCCAGATACTCGGGCGGTAACTCTTTATTTTTATGTCCGGAATAGCTTCCATTATGGATTAGTATATAAGGTTTTGGTTCAGTAATACCTGCCCTTTGCAGGAATGTTTCCGAAGCAATAAAATAAGCCCCAATCTCAAGTTCCTCATAGGCTTTCCGGGCGGCCTCCAATATTGCGGAATTATGCTTGAAGTCCCCGTGAAAATTAAGAATGAATATCTTGTCAAATCCCCACTTTTTCAAACATTCTAAGGAATCACACAGGACTGCAGTCATAGTTTCCGGTTTGACGCAAAAGGAGCCGGCAAATCCATTGGAAGCAACATTAATTCCCCAATAATACGGCGGAGCGATCACGGAATCTATTCCCAAATCCTGCAAGCCTTTTTTTACCAGCTTGCTTTGATTGTATGATAAATAGGTATCCACCCCTAATGGCAAATGAGGCCCATGCTCTTCAATAACAGCGGTTGGAAACAGCACCGGTAATTTCTTGGCCGCGGCCTGTTCCACCTCTTGGTAAGTCATGTCCACCATGGTTTCTTGAAATATTGAGTAGCCCATATGTACCTCCTATTATATTTTTTGCATTTATATTGATTTTACCAAATCTTACTTCAGAAAAAAACTTAATCGCCCACACCATTATGTGCTGCCTAACTAATCCTCCGTAAACACCAGGGTAAAATAACTGGTGGTCTCAATAAAATCATTTCCCAACATAAAAGCGGAATTTGTATTTTCCAAAACCATAAAATCTCTGATACCCCTGTTTTGAGCCCAAAGAAAAGCCGCGCAAAGTGATGCCGGGGAATCGAGGTGATCATTACCCAAACGTTTAAGAGCCTGGTAGTCAAAATTTTGCATATGCTGCAAAGTCTCTTGATCCTTGGCCTGGGCCTCTCTTCCGGTCAAATAATGAGAGAAATCAACGGAAGAGAGCAAAACAGCCTGATGGTTCAAGAAAGGGTACAAAACCTGCAAGAGTTCTTTTACTTCTTCCAAACTTACATTGTAATGTAAAATAAGCGGAACAATTTTTGCTCGTGGTAGAAAAAATCGGACAAAAGGAACTATCACTCCAATGGAATGCTCCTCGGCAAGAATCTCTTCATTTTTAACGGCCACCCCTGCCTCAAGGAGACGGGACACTGCCTCATGATCGGTTTCCACTACCCCGTAAGGGGTTTGCCAACCGTAGTAACCGGTAATTATCCGGGCTCCCTTGTTAGTATGGTTGGGACCGATAATCACAAGCAAGGCAGGTTCCTGAACGGCTAATTCCCGCAGTACCCCCGCTATAAGCCGGCCTGCCAACAAGTGATGCGGCACAACGGCACTTACAATCCTCCCTTTTATCTCATATTTCTTTTCGTTTGGAAATGAAAGATAAGGATGAAATTCACGGGCAGTTATAAAACTGGGATGAGTGGGGGAAAAAACCACATTCCGTCCGGTGTCAGCCTCAAAACTATTCTTTGTTTGGGCGCCGGCCTCAAACATAAAGTCGCTATTCCTGCCTGTATCCGCTTTTATATCTTGGACCTCGGGTTGTTGCCTGCCGCACCCCGTCACGGTGGTCAAAGAGCAACACGACAAGATTACAACTATTGCAAGCAGACAACAACCTGATTTTGCAGCAAAGGATTTTATCATTATTTAATCACAATCCTGTCCCAGTTGCCGCTGGTGTAAACCGCATTGTTTTTAATATTGCTTAAAAGCGGGGCTTCACAACTAAACTCTCCTGGTGAATTGACCCGGGCCAAATAAGTGATCTGATTGCGGCCTTTATCAACCAGGAAACTCAGTTTCTGCCCTTTGACTTCCGAGGGATAGTTCCAATAAAGATCAGGTTTTTCCTTGTAATCATAAGGACGGGGAATATAACTCAAGCCCGCCGGCAGAATATCTACTACCTCATAAATACCGTTCGGCGCCGTATCCCTAATATCGTAAGTGATCACTACTTTAACCAGATTAGTGCGGTCAAAGCTGTTTGTAAGCTTACCGTCTACCATGTAAGAGCGCTTGATTTCGAGATCACCGGCAATTCCCTTTTCGCCGGAGTTAAGAGGTTCGGCATACTTGGTTAAGATTCCCACCTTGCCTTCGATGGATTGAAAACGGATGTGGGATAAATCTTCGGGCAGCAAAGTTAGCTTAAAAAACTCCCTACCCTGCAAAGCTTTTGTGACCCGGGAACCGTTTAATTCATAAGTGAAGCTGACCGGGGTGTCATTCATATATTTCAGATTGTATTTCAGTATTTGCACTTGTTCCATTGTGTTCAGCATATCATGACCGGGATTTTCCAGCAGATACTGATATAGCTCGTGTTTTTCCGGTTGATCCAAACGGGCCGCCAACATCGCCATCTGAGTGGTGGCTTTTAATATTTCGTCCTGATCGCCATCCACCTTAATCCTGGTCACAACTCCAAGGTCTTCGGCATACCCCTGCATAAGTTCCCGATATACTTTCTCGGCATAAGCACCGTCGCCAATTTCTAATAGGGCCAAAGCCAGATTAATTTTGACGGCGGGCTCCAAGTTTTCTTGTTGCAGGTATTGATTGATTTGCAGCAGTACGGGTTTTTTGAGCGCCGCTAAACCCAAAAGAGCCCAACTCTTGTCATCTTCTTTTATAACATTGCCTTCTAAAGCGCTCCCTTCCAGAATCCTATAGAAGTAGCCGGCTAAAGCATTACTGTCAAAGACTTCCGGACTGCTTACAGCTACCATGGCGCTCAAAGCCAGTTCGCTTTCGGCGTAGGGCAAGATGCTTAGTCCACCGTCCGGCTGCTGAAACCTGAGAAGAGAATCCTCATCATCCTCCCGGGAAAGATACCACCCTTCCTCCGGGAAATATTGATTTAAGAGCTTTCCTGCCTCTTGAGCAGCCAGGATTTGTTCCAATCGACTGCCGCTGTTCCAAGCCAGCTGGTACAGGCCCCGGAGATACTGACTTTTTTCATAATCGCTAAAAATCAACTCAGTTGGCTGGTTAGGTGAACCCTTGATTTTAAAGTCCTCTGTCAATAGCTCCTGGCTGGTCACAGTTCTTTCCTGAAATGCTGAAGCGACAGTAAATTCTTTGGTCAGCCTGTCTTGGAAAGTACCGCATTGCGCCGTAACCTTAAGGGTATATTTCCCTTCTTGCAAAGACGGCAACTTCCAATCCACCGACTGAAAGGCTTTTCCGCTTAAGATAGATTCCTTTTCAAGCCCATTGGGATCTATAAGACTGAGATAATAGGACACATCCTGGCCCTTTGTAAGATTCTCCCCGAATGAACGGAGAATAACAACCGGACAATCACCTGCCAAGTAATTGCTATTGTGGATCATTTCCACAAAGAACGGCAGTTTTACCGGGATTTGTACCGAGCCGCTTTCGGCTTGAAGGTTGCTGGTGAAAGCATGGTAAGTAACGCGCCATGAAGTAAGGTTATCAGGCAGCTTAAACTCTACTTTGGCTAGGCCCTGCTGATCTGTTCTCACCGTGGTAAATAGGACCGTGTCCCTAAAATCTTGGCGTTCTCCCGCGCCTTCGCCCCCTTTCTCTGCACCTCCTCGGTCAAAGAGATGATAATGAGATTTCCATGTACGTTGATAGATATAATAATAATCCCCATACAAAGAATTAAGGAAGTTAACATTCTGGTCCCTTAAACTGAAAAGGGCTTCATCGACCAGGCTAAGGTTGATATGCGCATCCTTAACCGGCCTGTTTTCCCGGTCAGTGACCCGAAGAGAAAGCTTAACCTTTTCCCCGGGACGGTATTGAGTTTTATCCGCAACGATTTCAACAGTCAGCGCTTTCGTTTTGCTGGCAAAGGTAGCCACTGCCGGGGAAGCTTCATGATAGTTCAAACCATCAAAATATACCCCATAGACATTGACATTGGGAATATCCTGATCAGTAAAGACAAATCCATACTGAGGACTGCTGGATACCTGATAAGAATCAATAAAGCTTTGGCCACGGTAATAAAGTATACTGCCGCTTGCGGGGGCGATCCGCTGATCATTGACCATCATAGTGACTTCAACTTCTTCCCCTGGCAAATATCCTTCCTTACCTGCTTGGTCTTGCAAGTAATAATACTGGTAATGCGGATTGAAACTGCTTAAGCCTCCAACATGGACCCGTCGCGTAAACTGGCGACCTTGAGCGTCTTGGGCGCTAAGTAAAAGGTAATAGCTGTTTTTGGGGTCATCCAGCTGACCGTTGTAAATTACTTTGCCGTCAGCGTCAGTCATCAGTTGGAAGTCTCTGATATGTCGAACGGAATACTCATAGTAATAAGTCGGCACTACTTGTTTGCTGATAAAGTCATAACGTCGGCCGGATTCCACCGGTGTCCAAATCTCCTGGTATAGACTGGCGTTTATTTTGCTATGACCCAAAGGTTCTTTCAGGAAATGTTCCTCCGCTATAAACTTGCCGTTATTTATATCCCTTAGATCTACATTAAATAGTTTTGCTTCCAGGTTATAGCCGTTAGCAGTGCGTTGGGCTTGGCCTGTCAGGTAAACCTCGCTTTTGAAAACATAAAACTCTCCCGAAGTATAAATCTCTCCGGCTTCCGGTAAAAGAGCGTTCACGCCAAGAAAAACATATCCATAGGAGTTGTGATATTCATCCTGCCAATTCGCCGTGCAAGGTATTTCTGCTTCCCCATAATGATCGGTGGTAACCGTACCCTTGTTATCCCCATAAAAATAGTCCAGTTTAAGTCCGGGGACCGGTGTTCCTTCAAAGAAGGAAGCCCTGACCCGGAAATTGATTGTATCACCATTAAAGAGGGCCTTTTTGTCCTGAGTAAGCGACAATCTGTAGGACGGCTTTTGATATGTCTCCACGGAAAACCCTCTGGAAAGAAGATCAAGATCGCCGTTTTTGATTAACAAATAGTAGTATCCCGGTTTTAAAACCGGCAGTTTGATCTGCCCGGTAAAAATACTGTCCCGGATACTTATTTTTTGAGACAAAATAGGAGCGGCTTGAGCCCCTTCATAGTAAGGGCCGTCCGTACCCCAGAGTTCAAGGGTAATCTCCTTAATGGGCATGGCATCCTTACCCCTGGCCGAGACTACTCCCCAAAAATTCAGTGTATCACCCGGCTTATAAAGCTCCCGATCCAAGTAAAGGTATTTCCAATAATCCATGGCTTTAGGCTTTTCTGTCATTATACTCCAATTCTCTTTACTTTCCAGGGGAACCAAAAGCTCTCGGTCGGAGCTTCTAACCAGGGCATAATCTTGACTGTCGCCGAATAAATTGGCTTGGACCAAGACAACCCCTTGATTATCTCCTTTCTGGACAATACCTTTACTTTCTATTATAACTTCCACTTTGTCCACAGGCGATTTTGTTTGGAGATCGTGAACCCAGAACAAGCTGTTTTTCGATCCCTGGGATAAATAGACCGCAAGATCGCTTACCTGAAACCAGACTTGCCGCCGGCAATCCTTAACCGAGAATTCGGCTGCATAGTAACCGGGTTCTAAGGTTTGGGGGAAAACAAGATAATGGGTATAGTAATCGGCACTTAGTAATTTGGTTTCATAAGTCGCTATTTTATAAGCTGGATTCATTTTCTCATAATATTGATTCCAAGCCAGATAAGACCAGCGTGGGATTTTATCCCTTTGCTCAAGGGAAGCCTGGAATTGGCGATAGCCGGGATAGCGGTAAAGATCGATATGGGCTGAATATTCACCTGAATAATTCTCTTCGGAGTAGAAATAAACAGGAAATACCGGTTTTTCGGCCGTAGAGAATTCAGTGAGGGACGTATCCAAGCTTAGAACAAATGATTTTGGCTCCTGCTGCTGGGGAGCGGTTTCAAAACTGAATACATAGTTTTCTTCCAAGATTTCTTTACTCCCGATAAGCGTCAAACCTTTTCTTAACTCAACTTGATAAATCGTAGCCCATTCCAGTTTTTCCGGTACAAAAACTAAAGTTTTCCCGTGTTTTTCCCAACTACCATTGACCTTGGGAGAAATGCTGAAATAGTCTTTAACAGAATCAAGATCAAAATTGTCATGGGAGAAAGTAATTTCTATTCCAGTGTTTATCGGTACATTGGTTGTCTGATCAGCGGGTAAAGAACGAACAACATGGAATTTGCTTTTTGTCTGAAAAGCCCAACTCAAATTTTCTCTGCCGCTTCCATCCGGATCATAAGATAAAATATAAACCTTGTCAGGGTCCAACTTAACCTGCGGAATAATTCTATATTTTCTCCCACCGTCCATTTTGTCCAAGCTGTAGGCAAATCGAGGCTCAATCTTTAAAGCTTCTTGGACAGCATTTTTATCCAAAGGCTGATTGCTTGATAAGAGAAATTCTGTGTCAAGGTCTATTCCCATTTGATCCGCATTCAAAGCCACTATGCTGACTTCTGCGGCTTGGACCGGTTTTAGAAACAAGCTCATTCCGCCCAACCCCCAGAATATTCCTGCCAGCAGAACTACAATCATAACCGTGCCGACAATAACCTTCATTTTTTTTCTGCTAAATCTCTGGAAAATAAATATTTGCTTTCTTCCCCTCTTTAAATTATCCTTTGGTGACATCTAACACCATCCTTTCTGGCCAACCCAAAAATATCTTCGGCTCTCCCATGGCCAGGAAATATCTTAATACCAGGGAATTACAGAAGAAAAAACTTCTTACGATAATTTGAAATTTTTATTAAATTGAAGAATTCTGCCTAAAATACCTTTTTCCTTTAATTAACTCCAAATATATTTCAAAGACTCTTGAATTTTATTATGTATATGAAAAGAAAAAGGATTTATGCTCTTAAAAACATAAACCCTTGACAAATAATCATTTAATTCATAACTTTACAATTTAACGTAGCTTATGATTTAGCGCAGATCAACAACTTTATATCCCGCATCTTCAACCGCATTTTTCAGTATCTCATCGCTGACTTCCTTTTCCAGGGTAATGCTGGCGGTCTTTTTTTCCAAATCCACCACAGCCTTGACTCCGTCTAAAGAGTTCAAAGCTTTTTCCACCCGTCCGGAACAATGGGAACAACTCATTCCTTCAATCTTCATAATTTTATTCATATTTTTCCCTCCTCGATATTTAGTTTCAACACCAAGCATTTTAGGACCAGTGTTTAAATCAGGGCCTAAATTTAACGGCTTGGCTGAGGTAATTTCATTTGCCATGCTCGGAAAACGAGGCTTAAACAACCTTAGCCTTAAAGCATTGGTCACCACACAAACCGAACTCAGGCTCATAGCCGCAGCCGCAAACATCGGGCTCAATTTCCAACCCAGCAAAGGGTAAAAGACCCCGGCCGCTAAAGGTATGCCCAGACTATTATAAAATAAGGCCCAAAACAGGTTTTGTTTTATATTTTTAATAACTGCTTTGCTTAATTGAATAGCTGCCACTGCATCTAACAAATTACTTTTCATTAGTACGAAATCGGCGGATTCAATAGCCACATCTGTTCCGGCTCCAATTGCTATCCCGATATCCGCTCTGACCAAAGCCGGGGCGTCGTTAATCCCGTCACCAATCATCGCCACTTTCCGGCCTTTCCCCTGGATTTTACGAATCTCCCGTTCTTTATCCTGTGGCATCACTTCGGCAATGGCGTGCCTTATGTCCAATTGTCGACAAATCGCTGCGGCTGTTTTCTTATTATCTCCGGTCAGCATGACGACCTCAATTCCCATGCTTTTAAAAGCATCAATTGCCGCTTTGTTGGTAGGTTTAACAACATCGGCCACGGCAATCAAACCCAGCACATTTTTTTCATCAGCAAAAAAGAGTGGGGTTTTTCCTTCCTCCGCCAGACGATTGGCTTCATCCACAAAGCTCATGGTCTCAACTTGATTTTCTTCCATCAACATAAGGTTCCCAGCCAGATATTTTTTACCCTTAAAAACAGCTTCAATTCCCCTGCCCGGTTTGGCCAGAAAACTTTCCACTGCACTGGGTTGCAAATTTAGGCGGTTTGCTTCCTCCAAGATAGCTTGGGCTAAAGGATGCTCTGACGGTTTCTCTAGAGAGGCTGCAATTTGCAAAAGCTTATTTACTTCTGCTTCGTCTATTCCCGATAATTCTTCGTTTTTATTCTCCCTACGGACGATAATGTCCGTCACCCGAGGTTGGCCCTCGGTTATGGTTCCGGTTTTATCCAATACCACCGTTTGAATCCGATGGGCAATTTCCAAGGCTTCAGCGGATTTAACCAAAATACCGTTTTCCGCTCCTTTACCTGTTCCGACCATAATGGCGGTAGGCGTAGCCAGTCCTAAAGCACAGGGACAAGAAATGACCAAAACAGCAATTCCGATGGAAAAAGCAAACTCAAACTGGTAGCCAAGCATAAGCCAAATTGCAGTAGCCAGAAAAGCAATAAGGATTACAAGCGGCACAAAATAACGGCTGATTTGATCCGCTAATTTTGAGATTGGAGCTTTAGAGGAGGCCGCTTCTTCAACCAGACGAATAATCTGGGCTAAAGTTGTATCATCACCTACTTTTTGAGCTCGAAACTTAAATGTACCAGCTTTATTAATGCTTGCTCCTATAACTTTGTCTCCGACTTTTTTATCCACAGGCATGCTTTCCCCTGTCAAAGCCGATTCATCCACCGCGGAACTACCCTCCACGACAATGCCGTCAACCGGAATTGTTTCTCCCGGTTTGACTATAATAATGTCCCCTACTTTAAGATCTTCCACCGGAATTTCCGCTTCTCGCCCCTCTCTGATTACCAGTGCCGTTTTGGGAGCAAGATTTATTAGTTTTTGGATTGCCTCGGATGTTTTTCCTTTGGCTCTGGCTTCCAAAAATTTACCCAGTGTAACTAAAGTCAAGATTATTCCCGCGGATTCGAAATATAAATCCATGGCATAACGCTCAACCAACACAATATCCATATGTCCCAAACCGTATCCGATCCTGTAAATAGCGTAAACACCATAGACTAAGGCCGCAGCAGAACCGATCGCAATCAGAGAATCCATAATAGGAGCACCCTTGACTAGAGTTTTAAAACCCACTAAAAAATATCTATAATTGACCATTATTACCGGCAGCACCAATAAAAACTGGGTAAAAGCAAAAATAAGCGCATTTTCATGACCGACAAAAACTTTCGGTAACGGCAAACCCAGCATATGACCCATCGCAATATAGAGAAGGGGAGCGGAAAACAAGACAGATACCAGTAAACGTTTTTTCATGCTTTTTATCTCTTTTTGAACCGGATCTTCCTCCGTCGATTTCGACTCTATGCTGCCTTGGGCAGAGCGAACAAAGGCATTGTATCCCGCATTCCGAACAGCTTGCACAATCGCCTGCTCATCAAGGATATTCTCGTCGTATACTACGCTCATACTATTGCTTAGCAGGTTGACACTGACTTCTTTAACACCGTTAAGCATTGATACGCTTTTTTCCACATTAGCCGAACAAGCGGAACATGTCATCCCTGTGACCCTAAATCTTTGCTCGATCATTTAATCCCTTCTTTACCAACAATTGTATTGGCTTAACCAATCTTAAGGCACTAAAAAATAAACTGCCGGGATGTGTTAATTTATGTATTTTTACCATTTAATATGTTACAAATTTTTTATAATAAATGCAAATTGATACAATCTCAAACAAATTTTTCCACTCAATAATGCCTAATCTAAAAAACCGCCTTCAAGCTCTGTTGAAAGCGGTTGTCCCTATCTATTAAAAATTTAAATATCAATTAAAAACAAAGTGGCATTACCCTAATAAAATCAGCTTTCATGCTCATCCTCTTTGTCATTTCCAACTTTCAGGCGGCGAATATATTCAACCACAGTTTCGTCATTTTCCTCGCCAATAACATTGTTTAAAAGAAAATCGAGGCCTGGAATTGAGCTTTTTCGGGGGGAGTCCTCCGGCTGTAAGAAAATGTTCAATTCATTGAAATCGGTGAGCTCAGAGTTTGTTAATTCCTCGTCGGTTAGAGAATCAGCTAGTCCGGTCCCAAACTCATCAAATACCAGATCCTCAAGCGGTGAGGAAGAAGCGCTGGAAGAAGCACCTGCGGTTTTATGGTCGGCAACTTCCGGAGCCAATGTAGCTGCACTTTGAGCATTAAAACCAAAAGCTGATTTTGGAGTTGGGTATTTGGGGATTTCCGTTTCTGGCCTCAATTGATTTGAAGTAAAAGAGGATTCTTGATTGGAGAATGAAGGATTTGACGTTGTTTGATTTTGAATTGGCGACAATAGTCCTTTCTTCAGCACCTCTTTTACCACGGAAGCTCTCTCTTCGGGTGTAAACTGGCATAAGGCCCGCCACAGCTCAAAATCGTCGTTTTCCGATATATACAACACTAAATATCCTGACGTCTTCATCGGTCAACAAATACTTTCCTCGTCAGATTATTTACCAGGTTAGCAGCCATAATACGGAATCCCGTTGCATTACCAAATTGGGGGTCCTCAATTAACACTTTATTATCGAGGTTGAGATAATTAAATACCATTTCCCCCACTTTGCCACCTACTAATATAGTATGGATCCTTCCTGCCAAGGGCTTTAAAGTTTTATTTACTTCTCTGGAAATATCCGCTCCCAACTGCGCGAGCAATTTTTTCATAACCGGATTCAGGTCAATCGCTCCATCTCTCCAGGGATAAAGCCCTTTATTGACTCTAAATATTTTATCTAGTTCCTTGTCGTCAGTTTCTATAGGATTGGCATGATCCATGGTCATTTCTTTCAACTTTTCGGCTACACCGGCATAAACCCATTGCAATCCCTTTTCCAAACTGAAGGAGTTAGGTGGGTCAAGCATTATGCCATCATAAAAAGTAGCAATATCAGTAGTTCTAAAGCCCGGATCAATTACCACCACATAACCGGCAAATAGTTTGGGATTTTTGGGTGTACTGTCCTCGTTCAACGTTTCTTTAATAAATACTCCATAGCTTTGGGGCAACACTCTTGACCTAAGAATATTCATACTGCGAACTTGCCCTTTATACGGACCGGATAGAAAGGTTACAGAAAATGAGCCCTTCAATTCATTTTCATATTTGTCTTTGAGTGAAGCAAAATATTTGACTGGAACCCCCGTACCCAAGTAAATGTTGGTCTTTGGGTAAGGCTGGGCTAAAGCCAACCCGGTAATAAGAAGGGACATTGCTTCCTCATCCGTGGATTTATCCTCATCCCAGCAATAATGAGCTTCTTTTGGGTTTAGGCTTTCAGCCAAACTACCCATAAAATAATGCCGTTCCACCCCGGTCGAATTGTTTCTCACAATAACATCCAAAGAGGCTATTTGTTTATCAAGATCACTGCCGTTTATTTCCTTAACTCTGCCGAGGGTTGAAAAAATTCTTTCCCCACCATTACAAATTACTGCCGGGAATAAAACTTTTTTATCGCCAACATCAAGTTTGATAGCACCAAAACCGGGATCCGCTCCAGCAACTAGAATATCATTTTCGAACACGAATTTTCCCCCTTATCACCGAAAAATATAAATATTTGTGAATATTTTATTTAATTCATTGTATACCAAAACAATCTTCTTGGGAAGATTACTTGCTCACCTATTTTTCTAAACTTTCTGCGAATAATCTTTTTTTCCCAGGAAAGAATAAATTTAACAACATGGAAAGGAGCTATAAATTGTTAGCCGGTATCATTCGTACGACTATTCTTTATTTGATAGTAGTTTTAGTCCTCAGATTAATGGGTAAAAGGCAAATTGCCCAGCTTCAGCCATTTGAACTAGTTATTATTTTAATGATCTCGGAACTTGCCGCAGTACCCAGCGAGGATATTGCCATTCCCCTCTTTTCCGGTCTGTTGCCGGTACTGGTTTTATTTCTTTTAGGTTTTACAATTTCACAGATAACCTTAAAGAGCGAAAAAGCCAGGGCGTTCATTTGCGGGACCCCCACCCTGCTTATCTATAAGGGCCAGATCTTGGAAAATGAACTGAGAAAACTACGCTACAGTTTAAGCGATCTTTTAGAGCAATTGCGGGCTAAAGACATGTCCAGTATTGCTGATGTAGAATACGCTATTTTGGAAACCAACGGCCAGTTAAGTGTTATTCCCAAATCAATGAAACGCCCGGCCACTCCTGAAGACCTTAGCCTTCAGCTTCCAAGGGAAAATTTGGCCTATACTCTAATTATGGACGGAATTGTGCAGCATAAAAACTTGCCCCGCGCCAGCGTTACAGAAGCTTGGCTAAAACAAGAGCTGCAGAAAGCTGGTATCAACGATTTTCGTCAAGTTCTGATCGCCGGTATTGACAGCAAAGGCCAGCTATATTTCCAGCCCAAACAAAAGAAATAAAGAAGAAAGCATTAATAGAAATAAAATAATAGCATGAACTTTAAATAAAAAAACATGAGGTGAAGATATGCGCGCCACAGTTATTATTGTACTGGGGTTTATTATTCTATTTGGTTGTTCCACTGCCGTTAGCTATAAAGTGAACACTACCGCCGTCATAATTGATGAAGGTCTCAAGCAAGCCGTTCCTTTTATCGAAACGGATCAATGGGACAAAGCTTCTCAAATAATAAACAATAATTATCAAAACTGGCTAAAAGCCAAGCAATTTTGGGCACTTTTCATAAACCATAATACTTTAAATAACGTGGAAATAAGTTTTCAGAAACTTAACCAGCTAATTTTACATCGAGAAAAATCTTTTTCCCTTGCGGAACTTGAAGCCCTAAGAATTCTGATTAGAGATATCCCCGAAACGGAAAGATTAAAATTGATTAATATCTTCTAAATTTGAGGATGGTAATATTTGAAATGGCGGCAATTTATTGAAGATTATTGGGAACTGGTCAAGAAAAACGAGCTAATGGCCTTAGGAGGACAGGTATCCTATTATTTGCTGCTCTCCCTTTTCCCCTTATTGATCTTTTTTTTTACTATAGCAGGCTTTGCTGATCTCAGTAGCGAGAAAATATTTAGTGAATTGAAATATCTCATACCCGTTGAAGCCCTGCAAATAGTGGAAAATATTGTGTACGAGATCTTTTCTGCCCACAGTCCAACCCTTCTGTCTTTTGGTATGCTAGGAACAGTCTGGGCTTCCATGAACGGAATCAAAGCCTTGCTGCGAGGTATGAGAAAGGCATACGGTATACTTGAAAAGCAAGGTTTTTTCAGATTAATCCTAAGCTCCTTGATAGTATTGTTTACAATTACTATAACCTTAATAATTACCTTAATTATTACTTTATTAATTCATATTGGCGAATATTTCAGTTTTCTCAGAGCCATATTGGCGTTAATTGTCTTGTACCTATTTCTGGTTTTTGCCACTGTCATTTTCAATCGCCTGGCAACCAATACCAAATATGCATTGCATTTAATCCTACCGGGCTCCCTTTTTTCTTCCGCCGGCTGGTTACTACTTTCTTTTGGCTTTTCCCTCTACTTTAGGTTTTTCAATACTTACTCCCTTGTTTATGGAAGCCTGGCCGGCATCATAATCCTACTGCTCTGGCTTTATTGGAGCTGTGAAATCTTGCTTTTGGGATGCGCTTTGAATTCAGTGCTGATAAAAAATTATAATTCGGAAAAATCCAAGGTTGCAAAGTAGTCCTCGATAGTCTCAGCCCGTCGAATCAATTTAACCGTACCATCATCTTTGAACAACAACTCTTTGGATCTTAATTTGCCGTTATAATTGAAACCCATGGCATGGCCGTGAGCCCCTGTATCATGGATCACCAGTAAATCCCCAATTTCAATTAACGGTAGCATCCTGTCAATGGCAAATTTATCGTTATTTTCGCACAAGCTACCGGTAACATCATACATATGATCACAGGGTTCGTTTTCTTTGCCGCAAACCGTAATATGGTGATAAGCGCCATACATTCCAGGACGCATAAGATCGGCCATGCATGCATCCACACCAACGTAATTTTTATAGATTTCTTTTTTATGAATAACCCTGGTCACCAGATAACCATATGGGCCGGTAATTAATCTCCCGCATTCCATGGCAATTTTAACAGGATGCAATCCGGCTGGCACAAGAATTTGGTTGTATAATTTTTCAACTTGCCGACCCAAATAATTTAGATCAACCGCTTCCTGTTCCGGACGGTAAGGAATACCTATGCCGCCGCCGAGATCAATAAATTCAACACAAATATTCAACCGTTGCTTCAATTCAACAGCCAGTTCAAACATCATGCGGGCTGTTTCCACAAAGAAATCAGGGTCAAGCTCATTGGAGATCACCATGGTGTGAAGTCCAAAGCGTTTAGCACCCAGTTTCTTAGCTTTTACATAGCAATCAAATAATTGCTCTTTGGTCACCCCATATTTAGCCTCTTCGGGTTTGCCAATAATTGAATTACCCCTTTGACCAAGAGGACCGGGATTATATCTAAAACAAATCATCTCAGGCATTCCTGCAACTTTGTCCAGGAAATCAATGTGGCTAATATCATCAAGATTGATGATGGCACCCAATTCTTTGGCTTTTATAAACTCCCGTGCCGGAGTATCATTGGATGTAAAGACTATTTCTTCCCCTACTATGCCCACTCTTTCAGCCAAAATGAGCTCAGGCAGCGAACTGCAATCCGCCCCAATTCCCTCAGCGGCCAACAGTTTTAAAATATGGGGATTGGGGGTTGCTTTCACAGCAAAGTATTCTTTAAACTGCGGTGCCCAACTAAAAGCTGCTTTTAAAGCTCTGACATTATCTATTATCCCTTTTTGATCGTAAATATGAAACGGGGTTCCAAATTCCTCGGCTATTTGCTCTAACTGCTCTGCAGAAAAAGGCAATGTTTTCTTGATCACTGTTTTACCTCCTTAAATTATCGCCGGCTTTATAATACGCAGGTTCTTGATTATAAAATATAATACGTGAAACATAATACGCCCAAAAAAATTTACGGGTTCTACCCGTAAACCGAAAATACTATAAATCTGATAAAAAAACCAATCAGATTCTTTGGTTTCCGGATAGCGCTTCATCCCGCAAAGGATGACAGTCCCAGACTCTTTCCAGCCTGAGCCCAGCATAAATCTTCGGCCAAGATTTATACTTCGGCGTTTAATCCCTTCAGTGTTGATCATTAACTGCCGTCTCCCAACACTTACTCATAATAACCGCGCCTCTATCCTTAAATAATATAATTGTCACTGTATTTTACCATATCCGCTTAACAACTTCAACCGCTTTGCTTACTGAAGGGTCTTCCCCGGTTTCTTCCTTAATCATCTTCTTTCTGATTGTCTTCCTGGCATAATTCCAGTTTAGGCAATTCCTGAAGAGACTTTAACCCAAAATGGATTAAAAATTGCTCGGTGGTACCATATAGAATCGGCCTTCCCGGACCGTCCTTGCGACCTACTTCTTGCACCAGGCCTTTTTCTACCAAAGTGGCAAGGGATCTGTCGGACTGAACTCCCCGTATAAAATCAATCTCCCCACGAGTAATGGGCTGGCGATAAGCAATAATGGAAAGAACTTCCAAGGCGGCGTGGGACAAGGCTTGAGCAGGCTGTTTATATAAAGCTTCTATATATGAAGCCATTTCGGGTTTGGTCCCTAAGCGGTAACAATTATCGGTTTCCACCAAGGTAATACCACTGGACTTAGCTTTATACCTTTCTTGCAGATTTTGAAGAAGTTCAGCCACTTCATGCTCTGACAACTCTAAAATCTCGGCCAGTTTGGATATACTTAAAGGCTCTTTGGCCACAAACAACAAGGCTTCCAAGGCGGCCAATTCTTGTTCGGCAAATAACATTAGACAAGCACCTCGTTACTAAATTCCCAAGCTTTTTCTGTAGGAATAAGAAAAATGTCACTGCCTTGGCTACTTTGTTCCGCCTTAATTTTGCCTTCTTTCAACAACTCCAAAATAGATAAGAACACCACTACGATTTCGATTCTAGTCTGACGTCTCAGCAATTGGGTAAACTTCAGTCCTTGGGGATGAATAAGCATCCGCCGGATAATATCCTTGGTCACCACTTCCAGCGAGATTCCTTCCGGCTTTATATGTTGAACATCTACCCCTTTCTCAACCTTGGAAAGCACAGTTTGAAAAGCTCGCTTCAAATCGTCCATACTGACCCCTTGTAAAGGGTTAGGTGAGTCCATCCAGGACATAATTTCCTCCAGATTAACGTCTCGGAAATATTTATGCCCGGAAGACTCAACTTTGGAACTAAGATAACAGGCTACTTCCTTAAAAGCCTGATAGGTAACCAACCTGTCAATCAGGTTTTGTTTCATTTCTTCTTCCATTTCAATATCCTCTTCCGTTTTTTGCGGTCGAGGCAAAAGATGGCGCGACTTAAGGTAAAGCAGTTGAGCAGCTAGCACCAGGAACTCGGAAGTAACCTCCATATCCAATTCTTCCATTCTTTTAACTGTCCTGATAAACTGATCAGCAATTAAAGCTATGGGGATATCGTAAATATCGACCTTGTTTTGCCGGATTAAATGCAGAAGTAAATCCAGCGGTCCTTGAAAGACCGGAAGTTCGACATAAGGAGCAGACTTAAACGTTTCCATTAAAATCCCATCACTTGACGTACTTCGTTCAAGGTTTGACTGGCAACCTTCCGAGCTTTTTCAGCTCCTTCAGCCAGTACTTGTTCAACTTTCCCTTCCAACTCCCACATTTTGCGTCGTTCGCGACAAGGAGCTAGAACTTTGTCAATATTCTCCGCCAAGTATTTTTTGCAGGCTACACAGCCGATTTTGCCTTCCCGACAGTTCTGTTCAATCGAGTTTACATCAGAAGAATAAATTTTATGAAATTTGAATACTACACACACTTCGGGATGGCCAAGATCATCTTTGCGGATCCGCTGAGGGTCGGTAATCATTTGCCTAACTCTAGTCACTATTTCTTCAGTTGAAGCAGTTAGGGAAATAGCATTATTGTAACTTTTGCTCATTTTACGTCCATCAACACCCGGTAAGAGCGGTACTTTACCGATTAACTCTTTTGGTTCGGGAAACACTTTGGCAAATAAATGATTAAATCGGCGGGCTATTTCCCGGCAAAATTCGATATGGGGTATTTGATCCTCCCCTACAGGAACAAGCACGGATTTATAAACCAAAATATCTGCTGCCATCAACAGCGGATAGCCTAAAAAACCATAAGTATGCAAATCTTTGCCTTGCGCACCAAGTTGCTGAATCTGATCTTTATAAGTTGGAACCCTTTCCAACCAAGAGATCGGTGTAAACATGGAAAGCAGCAAATGCAATTCAGCATGTTCTTTCACCTGGGACTGGGCGAATATAGCGCATTTCTGCGGATCGAGCCCTACACTGAGCCAATCTAAAGCCATTTCTTTGGTTAATTCTTTAAGATTCAGTTTATCTTCGTAACCGGTGGTCAGTGCATGCCAATCAACAATCCCAAAAAAGCATTCATATTCATCCTGCAGGGTTACCCAATTTTGCAAAACACTTAAGTGTCCGATATGAAGCGAACCGGTTGGTCGCATACCACTAAAAATCCTCTTTTTCAACGCAATGTCTCCTTTTGTTTTTTTCTGGAAAGAATGATTTCTCGCAAGTATTTTTGCTCTTCTTCTCCGCTCTTAATTTGGCCTCTTAACCAAAGGTTCCTTATCTCACGTAATATTTGACCGATTTCCGGCCCTTCTTTAAAGCCTAATTTTATTAGATCGCTACCTGTAGTTTTCATGTCAACTGCCGATAATGCTATTATATAACGTTTCAAAGCAGTTGCAAATTGGCTATTTAGAGCTAAGACATCATGAATTACGGAGGGAAGCCCTCCAATAATTTCATCAATTGCAACGGGATCCAAATCCATAACCTGTTCCCCTGAAGGGATGTTTGTCCGGTCAGTACCGGCGGAAACATCAATTGTTTTAAGATAGTGCTGCAATTTTTCCTTTGCCTGCCCATACTCTAAGGTAATTCTGCAAAGGTTTCTGTCTAATTTTAGCCTCCCGATTACAATTTCTATTTGTTCGCTTTGGAAATCTTTTATACTTACTAACCAACGTTTTTCCAAAGGCCATGGCCCTACGTTTTGCTGTTCAACAAAATTCCAAGGCAAATTCGCCTTAAACCAATTATCCAAAACGCCTGTTTGTAAAAGTTTAAGACCCATGGACTGGTAATTTCGCTCGGCATAGATCAACATTAATTCCTCGGTAAACCTTTCCGGGCTCACTCGGGAAAATACATCCGCCTCTAAAGCTGTAACTAAGGCATCTCCGGTTACCTTAGCCAGCTTGAAATTATACCTGCCGGCAAAGCGAATCGCTCTTAAGATGCGGGTGGGATCATCAATAAAGCTCAAATTGTGTAAAAACCGGATTTCACCTTGTCTTAAATCACGCAGACCGCCATAATAATCGATTACTTGTCCATAATTGTCTCGATTTAAGCACATGGCCAGAGCATTGATAGTGAAATCGCGGCGAAATAAATCATCTTTTAAAGATGAAGTTTCTACCACAGGCAAAGCCCCCGGAAAATCATAATCTTCCCTCCGGGTACTGGCAATGTCAATATGGGTCCCGTCTGCAAATTGCAGGTTGGCTGTACCGAAAGGCTTATGAAGAATCAGTTTGCTTGGCTTAAGCTCTTGGCTCAAGCTTTTCGCAAACTCAATGCCGTTACCCTCTACCACAATATCCAAATCCTTGGTTGGAACCCCAAGGAACAAATCGCGGACAAAGCCTCCCACCAGATAAACGGGGTCTTTACTCCCCTCCGCAACCTTTTTAATCTTGGCCAAAAGGGTTTGTAACTCTGCGGGAAGTTTACTTATCATGTCTAAAATTTCTTTTTTTATCGCCGCGCTTCTTTGTTCCACCAAATGACTGGATGTCGGTATCACGCTTTTATAAACCAAACTAAGAATATCCGATCTGGAAACAATACCCACGACCTGGTTGTTATTGACGACAGGCACTCGGCCAATATCATGAACAACCATTAAGCGATGAACCTCTTCCCAGCTTTGATCTTGTTCGACAGTTATTACCTCTCTGGACATAAATCCTTTAACTGGTGCATGATCCAACCCATGTTTCAGAGCTTTATCCACATCCCGGCGGGAAATTACTCCTTGCAGTTGCTTATTGTCATCAACAACAGGAACCCCGGTATGTCCATACTTCAAAAGCAATTCCCCCACCTCGGCTATAGTTGTTTCCGGAGTCACAGTAATTACCGGAAAACTCATAATATCTTTTACCAGGTGGGGTTTTGCTACTTTTAATTCAATTTCTTTTTTTAGCCGGACTAGGACATCATCAATCTTTTCCTCTTTAACCACGGCCGATGCCGCTTTTTTATGCCCAGCGCCTCCAAAGGCCTGCATAATTATATTTACCGGCAAACTTTCACCGCGTGACCGTCCGACAAGATAAATACGGTCTCCCATCTTTGCCACAATAAACCAGGCATCGGCGCTTTCAATCTCCCCGATGCGCCGAGCCAAAAGAGCCAATCCACCGCAATAAAACTTGCTCTCGGCATGAGAAATATAAACCGGCGTCCCGTTAAATTTTTCAGTATGGCCATTATCCAACAGCTGCTGGAAAATATCCATCTGTTCGCGGGTTAAAGGCCGCCGCAAATAATCGGAAATAACTCCAAGTTGAGCCCCTTGTTCCACTAAAAAGGATGCCGCCATGAGATCACGCGGAGTAGTACTTTCAAACAGCAAACTGCCTGTATCATCATAAATTCCCAGGGCCATAACAGTTGCATCGAAGCTACTGATTTTTATTCCCCTATTCTTGATCATCTCAACCAAAATCGTAGTACAGGCCCCGACCGGTTGAATTATTATATTTTCATCCTTCGGTCCATTGTAAGGATGGTGGTCATAAATTTCCAGTTCGGCATTTCTTAGCTGGTGAAGCAATTTTTTGTTGCCCACTGCTCTTTGTAAATCGTAAGTATCCACCAGGATGATTTTTTTGACTTTTTCCACTTCAATATCTTTTAAACGGCTATAGGGCAACTGCTCTTTGGCCAGAGCAAGGAAATCTTGTACTGCTGAACTAGGATTGCCTTCGATAATCAATACTGCATCAGGCCAAAGCCTATGGGCTGCAACCATAGAAGCCAGAGCATCAAAATCATGATAGCAATGCGAAAGAATGATCTTCATATCTACTCTCCGTTATTAAGCTTGTTCGAATTTATTTTTACCAGATGCTTTGGCTTTATAAAGCTGATCATCTACCTTTTTTATCAATTCCTCAGCCGATTCGTGCTGGTATTGACAAAGCCCTCCGCTTAAGGATATTTTTACACCTTTCTCAAATTGTGTTGTCTGAACGGCCTGTCGAATTCGCTCTGCCAAATTAACGGCACTTTGCACAGGCGTATCAGGCATGATAATCATAAACTCTTCCCCACCGTAGCGGCCGATGATATCAGTACTTCGACAGGTATCCACCAGTAGCCGGGCTAATTGAGCAATTATTTTATTTCCCGTCTGGTGCCCGTAATGATCGTTAATGAATCTAAAATCATCAATATCAATCATAATTAAAGAAAAGGTATGATTAAGACGTTCCGCTCTGTCAATCTCTTCACAAAGCCTCTTATAGAGATGTTCATGATTGAAAAGACCGGTTAATGAATCTCTTATTGCCAGGTCCTTTATTTTTAAGTTTTGTTCGAGAATTATTCTTTTGTCTATAAAAGAATTTATTTTTGACCTATAGACCATAAGACTTAATAACCAGGCCAACAAGTTCATGACTAAAATATTAGCCCGTAACAATGACAAAGTGCCGGGTTCAAAATACTGGCTCTGATAAGACAAATTGGGACAAATAAACAAGTAGACAATATAGAACGCAAAAAACAGCAAAAAGCTGGCCAGGGGTGGAAGGTAGATAAAAGAAGCAATGGCAAAAACAACTATTAAATAGGGGAAAACTTGAATGACACCCAACTCTTTGCTCATGAAAAAGATCGGACTACAGCTATATAATAGTACCCCGATTATGTATAGATATTGAATAATTCTTCCCCCGAGTAAATATCCTAAATTTCTTTTATAAACCAGCCAAAAAATAGGGAATAATATGAGATTAAAAAGGATAAACACATATACTGCCCAATGAGCGAATATGAAACTAACCAAAACCGCTTGGCTTAATATCAACGCGATCTGGCCAATCATTAACCTTATTAGGTTTTCGTTGTTAACCTTTTTGGCTAATTCCTCTTTATGCTCCTGAGGCACTTGGATAAACAAATATTGACGGATTTTATTCATAGTTAATCTCGCCCGGCTCGACCCATCTTATTTTGTGTTAATTATGAGTAGGTGCCGGTTCTTCCATTTTTTTATTTATTTCACTCATAGCGGTATCTATATCGGCCCGGGTCAATCCTTCTTTCTTTTGTAAGCGATAATCAATAGCTTCGACCCAGAAACCGCACTTAGCTGCCATTTTCCTAAAAGCCTTGCTGTTTGCTTTGCTCCGGGTAGCTCTACTTTCTGCATTGGCCTGAACAATACTGCAAATATACCTTGCTTTAAGACAATCGGCTTGATCCATATTGTGATATTCCTTATTAAGCAAGCCAATTACATCATTATAATATTTCTTAAACTCTTCAAAGGAAATTTCGGTTTCCATTTGAAGATACTCCTTAAGTTTGGCCATTTGTTCTTCCATCAAAGGTCCTCCCTATCTTAGTACAAAAATTAGAAAATATAATTCCAATCTATTATAAAATAAGAAAAGCAAAATTGGTAAAAGATTTTTAAATTTTTCTTAACTTTCAAAGAACTTGTGTCAAAATGTACATTTTATTATTTATAAAATTATTTATTTCAATTAAATTTAATAGGCTTATTAATAATATTTGGATAGCCATTAAGAAAAAAGTCAAGTTAATGCGTCTTGACCTTTCTATTTAAATTCCTCTTCAAGCCTTCTTTCAATTTCCTCATCCGTAAGATCATATTCCCGCATCATATCCCGAGCCCTTTGCCTTTGTTCATAATAGAATTCTCTTTTTCTCCTTTTCAGTTCTTCTTTATCCTCCAAATAATACGGGGGGTATTCTTCACGTCCATAGCGTAATCTTTTAAGGGCTTTGAAAAAATAATACGATAAAAATCCTGTAACAACAAGCATGAGCAAAGCTGTTAACGGGCTACCGAAGCCGAATCCGATGATCATAGCAACACCTCTGTTAACAGAATTGCTATTTAAGCAATTCATATTTTATTATAATTTATCGGTCTTAGATAAACAATACTTAACTCTGGTTACCAAATAACCATGTTTAAAACTAATCTACCCGTTGTTTATGAACTTATACTTGTATGGCTTTTGTATCAATATGGCTTTAATGATAATATAATAACTTAGGTTTCCGAATATTGGTAAAAAACAAGAGAGGAGGATAATAGATGAATGGATCCCTTTTTGCTACTCATGGTGGAAAAGCAATTCCCCCCAGGACTAATCCACTATTATCCTCCCATAATTATCCTCGTACTTACACTTTATATCCAAAGTCTTACGCCATGCCACCGGCTGTATTAACACCCTTATGGACCAATCAGAACTACCAAGCATCCTTGGCAGGTTTGAGCCTAAATAAACCGCTGTCATACCCACACGTTATGATAGCTCGTAGTAATGTGCCGATGCCGATTCATCCCCTTGTTTATATTGAACCTGATTATTCTTTTGAACGTCGCTTAGAAATAATTCTAATCTCAATCCTTATTCTTGTTTCCATGGATTTAATCTTTTTGCGCCCTTGCAAAACAAAAATTAATTAGTCAAAACAATAGGATCATAGCACCTTTAGGATGGGTTAGGCCTTTCCCTGGTTGGTCTGTTTCTAGGTTGCCTTACTCTGTCCAGAGGTTTAAAAATACTGGGGCGTAAATTATGAATGGGCACGGGATGCCTTACCAGTATGGTTTTTAAAGCTTTATAATCCAATGGAATCAACGGCCATAGATAGGGCACTCCAAAAGAGTTTGTTCTCCATAGCAGGAAGAAAAGCAGTAAAATACCGATGCCCAGTCCCCAGAAATTGAACAAACCAGCCATTAGTACCAAAAATATTCTGGCTAGCCTGTTGGCTTGGGAAAGCTCGTAACTTGGCGTCGCAAAGGTTCCAACAGCCGAAATTGCCAGATATAGAACAATTTCGTTAGTAAACAAGCCCACAGCGATAGCAATGTCTCCCAGCATAAATACAGCGATCAAGCCCAGGGCGGTAGCCAATGGGGTTGGAGTATGAATGGCCGCCATTCTAAGCATATCTATTGCTATTTCCCCTGTCAGTGCTTGAAATAATAAAGGGATTTTAGCCGGTTCACTAACTCCTATAAATCTTAACCCTTCAGGTAGAAGATGGGGGTTTAATGCTGCGGCCAACCAAGTTGGCAGCAAAAAGACTGAAAGTATAATGGCTATAAACCTTACCCAGCGCAGGTAAGCCCCTACCACAGGTTCCTGACGGTATTCCTCGGCATGCTGGACATGGTGCCAGAAAGTACAGGGAGCAATGATTACACTGGGAGAAGTATCGACCATAATCAGCACATTACCTTCCAAGAGATGCATGGCCGCCACATCCGGCCTTTCCGTAAATCTTACTCTCGGAAAGGGATTCCAGAACTTGCTTCCCAAAATAAACTCTTCCACGCTTTTTTCCGCCATGGGAATGCCATCAATTCTTATATTTTTCAATTCATGTTCGATATATTTTACCATTTCGGGGTTGGTAATATCCTCGATATAAGCAATGCAAACATCAGTCCGGGAACGGCTTCCCGTTTGAACTAATTTCATCCTTAAGCCCGGATCCCTTAAACGTCTGCGGAGTAGAATAGTATTAAAAATCAGGGTCTCCGTAAATCCGTCCCTGGAACCCCTGGTTACCCTTTCCACATCGGGCTCTTCGGGTTGACGGGCAGGATAACTTCGGACGTCAATGATTATGGCTTGATTTTTCCCTTCTACGATAATGACCATGGCGCCGGATAAGAGAAAATATATAACTTCATCCATGGCTTCCACTTCGGAAACCTGCAAATCTGCGATTTTTGATTTTACCAATTTCTCCAAGGCATTTACCACCAAATCGGTTTTTTCAATCTCGACCAAGGTCTCAAGAATAATATTGGTCGCCGGACGGCTGACCATACCGTTGATGGAGTAAATGGCCAGTTTTTTGCCCCCAATAGTCATTTCACGTAGAACAATATCAAAACTATCAGGTACCCCAAGCTTGGAATTTAAATAATCAATATTTTCCTGATAGATTTTGGAAACACTCATACCGGTTTCTGCTGTCAAGGACATGTATATCAACCTTTCGGATTAAATACTAGAGCTGTCAAATAACCAAAGATAATTGCTGCAGCAATCCCAACCGCAGCAGCTTCCACACCGCCGGAAAAGGCGCCTAATAGTCCACTGTTTTGAGCCCCTTCCATTGCTCCTTTAGCCAATGTATAACCAAAACCTGATAAAGGAACCGTAGCCCCTGCCCCCCCGATTCTAACCAATGGTTCATAAAGGCCAAGACCGCCGAGGATTACACCGGCAGTAACAAAAGCGACCAGGACATGGGCAGGTTGTATGCTGGCTTTTGTCAAATCCATAAATAGTTGTCCGATCACACAAATCAGACCGCCGACAATAAAAGCGGGAATAATATTGGCAAACATATTTCTCACCCCTTTTGATTTGTTGAATGCTGTTAAATCATCTCAACGGAAACAGCATGCCCGATAGCCGGAATGGATTCACCTTGGAGGGCTGAAGTAGGGCTATGCAGCGCACCGCTGCCGATAAGTAGGACTTTCTTTAATTCCCCGGAATTCATTTTATTTAAAATATAACCGCTTAAAACAACCGCCGAACAGCCACATCCGCTCCCCCCCGCATGGGTGTCCTGTTTGGGGCTGAAGATCATGACACCGCAATCCGAGAAATTCTTGCCCATATTCAGATTGCTTTTTTTCAATATTTCTTTCACCATTTGCAAACCAATCATCCCTAAGTCCCCGGTAACAATGAGATCATAATAATCCGGTTGCCTGTTTAAGTCTTGAAAATGATTAATTATTGTATCGGCCACTGCTGGAGCCATTGCTGCGCCCATATTATTGGTATCCGTTTCCCCATAGTCGATTACCCGCCCCAAAGTGGCTGTCGTCACTTTCGGTCCCGTCCCGCTATCGGCAAGCAATAGGCTGCCTGCTCCGGTAACAGTCCATTGAGCGTACATGGCTCTTTGATTGCCTTGTTCCGTTGGCATCCGATACTGTCTTTCAGCCGTATTATGGTGGCTGGAAGCTGCACATAGCACTTTACCGGCATATCCTCCTTCAATAAGCATGGCCCCGAGTGCCACTGACAGGGCCATGGTAGAACAGGCACCATACAAGCCGATAAAAGGAATGCCCAATTGCCTGGCGGCAAAACTCGAGGAAATTATCTGATTTAACAAATCCCCGGCAAGTATAAAATCAATGGATTCTACAGGAACTCCGGCTTTAGTCGCGGCTCCCGTTAATACTGTTTCCAGCATTTTGGCCTCAGTTTTTTCCCAGGATTTTTCGCCGTTATAGGTATCTCCCATGATTTGGTCATAATAGTCCTTTAAGGGGCCTCTCCCTTCTTTTGGACCGACAATATTATATCCCGACAAAACAAAGGGAGGATTTTGAAAAACAATAGTTTGATTTCCTACTCTTTTTGATCCCAATTCCGCCATCTCCATTTACCATACTAAGATCATTTGTTTAAATATTTATTTGTTAAACATTTTTTAATATAGTAAGTTCAAATATGATTCATGGATTTGTTTGGTTCGATTTGAGGTTGGAAATATTCAGATCCTCAGGAGCAGATAAATAATCCCGACAATAATGGAACTGGCAATACCGTACACCAAGATTGGCCCGGCTACGGTAAACAGCTTACCGCCAACCCCAAAGACATACCCTTCCCGTTTAAACTCCAAGGCCGGTGAAACCATGGAATTGGCAAAGCCGGTTACCGGAACTATGCCTCCTGCTCCCCCAAATTTCACGATATTGTCATAGACTCCTAATCCCGTTAAAAGCGCGCCCAAAAGTATGAGCGTCGCAGTTCCTGCCGTTTGGGCAGATACTTTACTCATACCAAGGTAATTGATATAAATATTGATCAGTATTTGACCTAAGCTGCAAATCAAGCCGCCAACAATAAAAGCCAGCACAGCATTTTTAATCACTTTAGGCTTGGGAGAAATCTTTTGGGCCAATTCTTTATATTCCTCGCGGGTTAAATTAATTGTTGGAGGGCGTAAATTAGCAGCCGACATGAAATACCACCTCTTTTATGTTGTATATTTCCCTAAGATTCAGTAGAAAATTCAATCTTTTGCATTTAATTGCTAGTAAAAGAAGTAATTCTTGCTAATAGAAGAAAATCATTAATTATCCGCAAAAAGGAAATTACTGGAGAGTGTCGAAGATAGATTTACAACTTGCACATAGGAGCGTGGTTAAGAACATGAAAAAAAGGATCGAACGCCAAACACTCCACGTTTATCTCGAAGGCGAGCTGGATCTGCACAATGCCGATAAAGTTAAAGAAACCATTGACATAGAAATAGATAAAAAGGGGATTAAAAATATTGTCCTGCATATGGACGACTTAACCTTTATCGATAGTTCCGGTCTGGGAGTTCTATTAGGGAGATATAAAAAACTGCTTCCCTTGGGGGGGCAGCTTAAAATTGCCAACGTCCCACCCCATATTTACAAAATAATGGAATTGTCAGGTCTGCCGAAAATTATTGAATTTTTATAATCTAATCATTGGCACGATAAGAAAGGGGAAACTATTAATGAAAGTTAACAAATTGGTCCTTACATTTTCCAGCCTGCCTGAAAATATAACAATCTCCAGAATGCTGGTTTCTGCCTTGGGCTCGCAACTAGATTTGCCTATCAATGAATTGGAAGAATTAAAAGTTGCCGTCTCTGAAGCCGTATCCAACTCAATCATCCACGGTTACAAGAATAATCCCGAGGCTTTTGTCACCTTGGAATTGGAAGCTACTCCGGAAAAAATTACAATTCAGGTAATCGATACCGGTTGCGGTATTCCGGACGTTAAACAGGCTATGCAAGCCTCCTATTCCACTGATCCAGAAAGAATGGGCCTTGGTTTTATTTTTATGCAATCTTTTATGGATGAGTTGCGTGTCGAATCCGAAGTGAACCGAGGGACAAAAGTAATTATGACTAAATACCTCAAGAATCTGCAGCCCTCTCATTAAGAGGGAGGTACTAAACTATGATTCAAAGACTGTCAGACATGAATCTGCCTCGCTTTCCGTTACTTTCAGACGAAGAGTTGACAGAGCTCCTCCAAAAGGCCAAAAAAGGAGATATAGAAGCCAGGGAACGCCTGGTTAACTGCAATCTGAAATTAATATTTAATTTAGTTCAACGTTTCGCCCATCGAGGATATGAGTTGGAAGACCTTTTTCAAATTGGCACTATCGGCCTAATTAAAGCAATTGACAAATTTGATTTTTCGTATGGCGTTAAATTCTCTACCTATGCTGTGCCCATGATCATAGGTGAAATTAGACGATTTTTGAGAGACGATCATCCGATCAAGGTTCCCCGCTCTTATAAGGAATTGATATACAAGATTAATCGTTCCCGGGAAAAACTATCCCTCGAACTTAAAAGAGATCCCACAATTAACGAAATCGCGGCAGATATCGGGGTGGATAACGAAGAAGTGATTATGGCTTTAGAGGCTGTGCAAAGCCCGTCTTCAATACATGACACCCTTTATCAAGATGACTCCGATCCAATCTATGTTTTAGACCAGCTTTGCGTGGAGAAAGAAAATACCCCGGTCTGGCTTGAGAATATCGCCCTTAAACAGGTATTGGATAAATTACCGCCCAGAGAGAAGCAGGTCTTGGTATTAAGATTTTTTGAAGATAAAACCCAAAGCGAGATTGCCAAAATTATGAGCCTTTCCCAGGTTCAAATTTCAAGAATTGAGAGGGCCGCGCTGCACCGGCTCAGGCAAATATTGAATGAGGAAAACAAATCATAACAATTAATTGGACATTTGGTAATTTGACATACTATAAGAGTTTTTTACCGTTCTTTGCAACATTTCCAGGATACTAGCCTTTTTCACATCCTCTTTGGCGATAAGGTTTATGCGGTTTTGTTCTTCTTGACCACTGTAGATTACAATTTCACCTAGCTTTTGTCCTTTAGCCACCGGAGCGTTTACAGAAGGATTTATTATAGTCTCCATCCGCAAATCCTTATCTTTTCCCTTTTCAACACAAGCGCCCACAGGTTTTTCAGCAATTAGGTCCACCGATGTTTTAGAGCCTTTGATGACCGCCAATTCTCCTTGCTTGGAACCGGCCGGCGCAAATTCTTTATACATATAGTTGGCAAAACCATAGTTGTAAATTTTCATTGACTCTTGGAAATGACCTCTGACTTCGGGAACACCCATAACAACACAAATAAGTCTCAGGCCGTCTCTTTTTACTGTTGAAGCTAAACAGTATTTGGCTTCTTGAGTCCAACCGGTCTTGAAACCGTCAGTTCCTTCATACCACCATAAGAGTTTATTTGTGTTCCAGAGCTTGAATTCTCCGTTGCGCAGATCATATTCTTTAATGGCAGTGAGTTTAGTGATCAAGGGGTATTTCAAGGCTTCCCGGCCAATTACAGCCATATCATAAGCGCTGGTATAATGCCCCTCCGCCGGCAAACCGTAGGCATTCACAAAATGAGTATTTTTCAATCCCAGGGCCTGGGCTTTTTCATTCATAGCAGCTACAAACTCTTCATGAGTTCCATAAAGATGTTCAGCTACGGCCACACTGGCATCGTTGGCAGAACCCACGGCAATAGCAATCAGCATCTCTTCTAAAGTAAATTTTTCCCCCGGCTCCAAATATATCTGGGAACCACCCAAAGAACTGGCCTTTTCACTGGCAACAACAATATCCTTAAGATCAGCTTTGCCATTTTCTATGGCTTCGCAAGCCACCAGCAAAGTCATTAATTTTGTTACGCTGGCAGGAGGAAGTTCTTTATGCGGGTCCTTTTCATAAAGAATCTTGCCCGTTTCAGCATCGATGAGAATGGCGCTCTCAGCAGAGGTTTCAATATTGGCCGCCTGGACAGACAAAAAAGGACATGCCAGGAAACATGCACAAACCAAAAATATGCTCGCAAAGCGCAAACATAATTTAAGCATACTTAGAACCTCCCGGTTTTTTTGTTCTTAGTATGCCTGTTATTTTTAACTTAATTCAAAAATACTGGATCATTTCCATCCTCGGATTTGATGTTTATCCGGAACCTTTATTTCTTTCCTGCCGTGCCAATAACAAGGATGAAAATATGCAAATGGCTTTTTAAAATTTTTGTGTTTCAGAACACAGCCCCTTACTACTCCAATTCCGTTTACCCTGCACTGTTCCTCCATCTCGCGTGTTCCGTTATTTTCTTGGAACCAAATATATTTAGCTTTTATGGCCGCACATTTTGATACCAGATCTTCCAGATATTCATTTCTCAAGCAAGGCACCACCACGTCAATCTTTTCTACTTTAGTTGCCAAACTTTCTAAATCCGTAAATACTTTTGTCCCGTCAAATCTATCGAGACCCGGGGCGACCAAATAAGTTTTGCAGCCAAACTCCTTCAAAACCTGCCAGGCCTTCCAGGCATGCCTGTGCTTTTGCAAGCGGTCAGCCTTGGCTAGGATCACATAATTCATTCCTGTATCAAGGCCGCCTTTAAGCGGATAAACTTGCTTTTTACCCATAGCACAATTCCCCCCGGAATATTGTATGACAAATGGAATTCCAAAAATGAGTCCAACTGAAAATGTGAGAAGTTTACTTGACAAAAAAGATGTCATCATAGATGACATCTTTTGCAGGTTTTTGTTTATACACTCTTTGTTTTCGATCACCCTAAGATTTAACGGAGAGCCATTTTATCCTAAGACTTGGCAGCAAGAACCGTAATCAGCTTGCTTTATTTGTAGCTGCAAACAGTTGAATCCCCTGCTGGGTTAAATTCTCGGTTTCAGCTATTATTATATCCAGGTTGCGGAAAATCTCCTGAGAAAGTTTTTGGGCTTCAACCAAAATCGTTTCCGCTTCAGTTTTATTTCCGTTTTCAATTGCTTCAATTGCTTTTATGCCCAATTCATGAAACTCTTCATGTACTCTGCCAATGGTTTCCCAGGTTTCAATTAGGTCGGAATAGGTTATATTAACCGCATGATAAAAATGTCCAAAAGCGCATTTTCTGGGGTTGGTTTGCAAAGGATAAAGGGCCGACTCGTCTACTATTTTTTGCAATGTTTTTAGCCAAGCAGCATGAGCCTCTTTAGCCTGCTTGATGGCCTCAATAAATTCTTCATTGCTTAAGGCATTGGCGCTGCCCTTTAAGGATTCCATTTGTTCTTTTACAATTTCAGACAGGCTATTGTCAATTTGTTCTATTTTTTTTGCATATTCCGCGCTTGCTAAGGCCTCTTGATGAATTATTTGAGTCATATGGGATAAGTTTTCAGCATCACGGCTGGAAACATCCATAGCTTGGTTAATTTCCCTCGTTGAAATATTTACGGTTTCCATGGCGCTGTTTATTATTTGCACATCATTTATTGTGCTTTGCAGCATTTCCACATTTTCTTCCATAGTCTTGGTAACCGCTTCTATTTTACGGCTCATTTTGTCCGTTAAGCTTATAGTATTATCCATGCTCTGTTTGCCTTCCCGGGCTGAATTCTGAATATTGACAACAAAAGCTTTCATCCCTTCCAGGCTCTTTTTGGTGTCGTCTGCTAGTTTGCGAATTTCATCCGCAACAACTGCAAAACCTCGTCCGTTCTCTCCGGCCCGGGCTGCTTCAATTGAAGCGTTAAGTGCCAACAGATTTGTTTGCTCGGCTATTTGACCAACTCCATAGACAATGTCATTGACTTTGTTTGCCATTTCCACGAGTTGATCAATTTTCTGGCCCATAATTGCGGCATCAGTCATAACTTCTTCTTTCAGTTGATTAATCTCTTGCAGTTGGATAAGACTCGCTTGATTTCTATCCACCAAATCCTGAGAGGATTTTGAAAGTTGAGCCAGGGTTTCCGCAGTGTTGGCCACTGTTTGATTGACCTCATTCATACTGGCATTGGTTTGTTCAACGATAGCGAGATTGGATTCGCTAAGCGTAGCCAGTTCCTTGGCAAAATTGGTTAATTTTCGGGAAATATGAGTCATCTCTACGTCGAAACTGCTTAAAGAGGCAGTAACCTTTAACAATCTTCTTGTTGAAGCGGCCAACTGTTGTTCATTGGAAAATAAGCGTCTAATATAATTGAACAGTGTAATATGTATGGGATATTTTATTGGTGGTTCTTGCGGTTGCAAGCCTGCTAGTTTGTCTTCAATATATTTGAAAATTAGTTCTGTCTCCTGGCAGGACTTTTTGTTCGATGCAAACACAGCTTTACAATCTCCTTTCCCCATTTGTCTTCAATATATGAACTATAATTCATCATTTTTAAACAAATTCCTTCTTTAATTTGCATATATTTACAATATGATATATAACGATAGGCAATAAGAAACCCGGAAGTTATGTATGATATAACTTCCGGGTTTCTTTATCCTAGCAGACAACCGCAGAAACCTTGGGTTCTTCGGGCTCATAAGAATCGGATATGGTCAGGGCTTGGCTTAACAAATTTAAAGCGGGCTGCACTTTCTGTACATCAGAAGTGTAAAGTTCCATAAGGGGCTCCCCTTTCTCTACTTGTTGGCCGGTTTTTTTAAGAAAGTAAATGCCTGCGCCATAATCAATAGTGCTTTCTTTATTTTCCCGGCCTGCTCCCAGGATCATGGCACTGGTACCGACTTTACGGGCATCAATGTTTTGAATATAACCTTGAGCCGGAGCCTGGAATTGAATTTTTAACGGGGATAAAGGTAATTCCTTGTTTTTAAGCTTAACAATATCTCCTCCCTGGGCCGATACAAACTCTAGAAACTTATCCCACGCTTTACCTTGTTTAAGAACATCTTCCAAAATAACCCGAGCTCTTTGGGTGGTATCGGTTATTTTGCCAAGAACCAGCATCCATGAAGCCAGCTCCAAACATACTTCCATTAGATCTTGAGGTCCTTTACCCTGCAAGCATTCCATAGCCTCTAAAACCTCAAGGCTATTGCCGACAGCCCTACCCAGGGGCTGCCCCATATCACTGATTATGGCCACAGTGTCACGACCAACATTTTTACCAATATCCACCATAGCTTGAGCCAATTCTCTGGCTTGTTGCTCCGTAGCCATAAAAGCACCGGAACCATATTTTACATCCAAAACGATCGCTTGAGCCCCGGAAGCTATTTTTTTGCTCATAATGGACGAAGCGATTAAAGGTATGGAATCCACCGTTGCTGTAACATCGCGCAAAGAATATAGTTTCTTATCAGCTGGAACTAAGCTGTCGGATTGGGCAACAATAGCCAGACCTATTTCTTTTACTTGAGCGCGAAAAGCCTGTTCACTCATCTCAACATTCAAGCCGGGAATAGATTGCAATTTGTCAATGGTCCCTCCGGTGTGCCCCAAGCCGCGGCCGGACATTTTGGCTACCGGTACACCACAAGCCGCCACAAGGGGACCTACGATTAGGGTTGTTTTATCGCCGACTCCTCCGGAACTATGCTTATCGACGACAATTTTTCCCGGTATGGTTATTTCAACCTGTTCACCGCTATTGACCATAGCCATAGTCAAATCCGCAGTTTCCTCAGCCGTCATACCTTGAAAACAAATAGCCATGGCTAAAGCCGAGATCTGATAATCCGGGATTCTACCCTGTACATAGCCTTGAATGATAAAATTTAATTCTTCTTTAGTGAGCTCCAGGCCATCTTTTTTTTTAGCAATTAAATCCGCCATGCGCACTTTACAATCACTTCCTGTCTGTTTGGACTGAACACATTTTAAACTGAACACATTATGTTTTTTTTACTTTCAAACCGTAACTTTTATCAGTTCAGTTAAGGTCCGGGTGAATGTTTTTTCAGTTTTTTCCGTTACGGCTATTACCTCCGCATGGCTTAATTTATGTTCTGAAATTCCCGCGGCATAATTGGTAACACAAGATATCCCAAGGACATTCATACCCCCGTGCTTGGCCACAATGACTTCGGGAACGGTGGACATTCCCACTAAGTCGGCACCGATGGTTTTTAAAAACCGAATTTCAGCCGGGGTTTCATAGCTTGGCCCACTCATGGCGGCATATACTCCTTCTAAAGGTTTTAAGCCCAGTTCTTGCATTATTGTTAATCCTTTTTGGCGCCATTCCTTATCGTAAGCTTCACTCAGATCCGGAAACCTAGGGCCCAGAGAGGATATATTGGTTCCCCTGAGCGGATTGGCACCCATCAAATTAATATGATCTTTGATCAATACTAAATCACCTGGTTCATATTCTGGGTTTATACCTCCTGCAGCGTTAGTCACAATTAAATTTTTTATACCCATAACTTGCATAACTCGAACAGGAAAGGTAACTTCACTCATTTTGTAACCTTCATAATAATGGAAACGCCCTTGCATAACCATGATGAAGCGGGAATCAATACTGCCAATAATAAGTTTGCCGGAATGGCCTTTTACTGTGGATTGAGGAAAATGAGGAATATTCTGATAAGGAATGACCGTTTTATTCTCTAAGATTTCGGCAAAGCCGCCAAGGCCGGAGCCAAGTATAACTCCCAAAACAGGCTGATTTTGAATTTTATCCATCAAATATTTCTTGGCCTCAGCAAACATAGTAGTCAAAGCCTTTTCTTTAAGCAATTATTAACCCTCCTTAATTTCTTGGTAAAAACTTTGCCCGTTGCTTAATGGTTCCAAACCCAGGTATTCAGCAACGGTAGCCCCTAGGTCGGCAAAAGTGGAACGGGTTCCCAGATTAACACCTTTTTTTAAGTTTTCTCCATAAACTAAAAGTGGAACATATTCTCTAGAGTGATCTGTACTTGCCGTGGTCGGATCACAGCCGTGATCAGCGGTAATAAACAATATATCCTCCTTTTGCAATGCACCGAGAATATCGGGCAAGCGCGAATCAAACTCTTGCAAGGCCTGGGCATAACCGAAAACATTGTTGCGGTGACCGTAAACCATGTCAAAATCAACCAAATTGGCAAAAATCAAATCACCTGAACCTTTTTGTATATAATTTAAAGTTTTATTCACCCCATCCATATTGTTTTCTGTAGTAACGAATTCGCTTATCCCCCTACCGACAAAAATATCATGAATTTTACCGACTGCTATTACTTTCTGTCCGTTGGCTGCAAGTTTATCCAGTAGAGTTTCACCATCGGGTTCCACGGAAAAATCGTGCCTGTTAGCTGTGCGCTGATAATTGCCTGACTGTCCTATAAACGGGCGGGCGATCACTCTCGCTACTCTTAAATCCCCATCCAGCATTGTTCTAGCCGTACGGCAGATACTCATTAATTCCTCCAAAGGAATAATCTCTTCATGAGCGGCAATTTGAAATACAGAATCGGCGGAGGTATAAACAATAGGTTTGCCGGTTCTGACATGCTCATCTCCCAAGCGTTGAATAATCTCCGTACCAGATGCCACCTCATTGCCCAGCACTTTCCGGCCTATTTTCTCTTCAAAGCTCTTAATAAAATCCGATGGAAAGCCCTGGGGAAAAGTTGGAAATGCTTTTTCCAATATAATACCTGCTATTTCCCAATGCCCTGTAGTGGTATCTTTTCCTTTGGATTTCTCCCCCATTCGACCATAATTGCCCAAGGGATTATTTACTGCTTCGAGCCAAGGAATAGAAACTATATTGGCCAATCCCAAACGCTGGAGGTTGGGAAGCTTAAGGCCTCCAACTTCACGGGATATATTGACAAGAGTATTGCTTCCTTGATCTCCATATTCCCAAGAATCAGGCATTTCACCTATCCCAACGCTATCCATTACTATAATTATTGCTCGTCTCATTTTTTGGTCCCTCCATTCTAGCCCGCGGATGAGCTTTTCGAAATACTTCTAACAGGTGCCGGCGTGAGAGGTGGGTATAAATTTGAGTGGTAGAAATATCGGCATGCCCTAGCATTTCTTGGACGGAACGCAAATCTGCTCCATTATCCAATAAATGAGTAGCAAAACTATGCCTTAAGGCGTGAGGATAAACATTTTTATCCAGACCGTTTTCCCGCGCCCATTTTTTTACTATCTGCCACACACCCTGTCGTGTAAGCTGCTTGCCATTGACATTAAGAAATAAAATATTGCTTGTTACCGCTGTGGCTTTTTTATTTCTTTTCAGTAAAATTTTTCTGGCTTTTAAAATATAATCCTTAATCACGGCAATACCCGGTTCGCCTATAGGGACAATTCTTTCCTTATTGCCTTTTCCGCGACAGCAAATATAACCCAAATCAAATGAAATGTCATTTAAACTTAAATTTAGGAGTTCTGACACCCTTAGCCCGCTCCCATACAATACTTCCACTATGGCTTTATCCCTCAAAACCAATAAATCAGTAACCTCTTCATATGTGGCGCTTCTTCGGATGTTCCTGCTGAGTGCTTGATTAAGACCGACCTCGGAGCAAAAAGTAGGAAGCTTCTGCTCTAATTTGGGAGCTGTTAAAAAAATAGTCGGGTCTTGATCGATCATGTTCTGCCCGACAAGATAGCCGTAAAATCCTCTAAAGGTTGCACAATATCGGGCAAGGGATCTGGCGGAAATACCTTTTTCCTTTTGTTTTCTGAGAAAGGCTTGTAGATCCACCGTCTGACAAGTTATAAAATTTTTTGACCTTGACTCCAAAAAAATAAGCAATTTTTGTAAATCTCGACTATAATTGGAGCAAGTATTGGCAGCCAGCCCTTTTTCAATTCGCAAATAGTATAGATAGTCTTCTAATATATAATTTTTGATTGCGGGTTTCTTATTCATAAAAACCCCCCTTAAACGAAATTTCTACATAGGGGGGAATTTTTCCTTTAAAGCAGACTATAACATAATAAACAATAAGTTATAAATTAAGAATACGCATCCCGGCAATAGTAAAATATCCTTGCAACACCCCCGCCGCTACGGCTCCAAGACTTATAAGCAAGAAAGCTGCACAATAGTACATAAAGTCTTGGCGTAAAATACTGCCACTGCTCCTTCCTCGTAAAAGCAAAAAAGAAAAAATCGTGGCCAACCCGGCAGCTAAAAGCAAACAAGGTATGGCCAAAATTGACGGCAGAACGGCAGTAAAGATAACCAGGCCCACCCCCAGCATTTTTTTTAGATTAATAATAAAGGCAATCGTAAACCCCAAAATAAATCCTCGGGTAAAAATTATTAGATAAACTAAAGGGGTTCCGATAACTGTCAAACCTAAAACCCAGATTCCTGCCATCATAATAAAATAATCCCGGGCTAATTGTTTAATAAAAGCAACATCTATCGTTTGAGGTTGCTGAATTAATAAATTGTTAAAAAAATCTGCAAGCTCTTGAAATTTTGTCTGTCCCAAAGCTGTTACACCGATCACTCCAAATACCACTCCGGCCAAAAGGACACAACTAAGAGTTAGATATATAACCCAATAATACCGAAGGTGATCAAACAGCATTTTCTTCACTGAATACCCTCCTTGAAGACTTGTCCTCAAGGAATTAATATTCAGCCGAAGGAATAATATACCGAATATTCTTTCGTTTTTCTATTTTTCTAACTTTTGCTCATTCCAGTATTCTAGCCTGCAAGTTTGTGCTTAGCTAGCAATATCCCCAAAACCGATTTTCCGTCTTCAATCTTACCCATTTTAATTAGATCCATTACCTGATCCCAAGGTACAGAAGTAACTCGTAAAAATTCGTCTTCGTCCGTTTTAAGCGGTGACCACTTAAGATTATCCGCCAGATAAAAATGTATAACCTCATCTGTAAAACCGGGTGAACTATAAAAAGATCCAAGGAAAACCAAAGAACCGCTATAACCTGTTTCTTCCCTAAGTTCCCGCAAAGCGCATATTTCCGGTTTTTCTTCCGGGTCAATTTTCCCTGCCGGGATTTCCAAAGTTTCCCTATCCAAAGCATACCTATATTGCTTAACCATAAGAATGCTGTTACCGGTGGATGGCACTACTGCTACGGCTCCGGGATGGTGAACAATTTCCCTGCCCGATGTCTTTCCGTTTGGTAAAAGAACTGTATCGTAATTGACCGTAATAATTTTCCCCTTATAAATCAATTTTCTGCTAAGACATTTTTCTTTCAAAGTTGAGTCTTTCATATAAAATTTCTCCTTTTAAATTCTCTTAACAATAATTGAAGCTTTTTTAGCCCACCACTAAATTAAGTATATTACCCGGCATAAAAACCATGAAAAATTTTGAAAATTTATAAATCGAAAGCCTATAAATATAAAACCAGACCATATAAAAAGTCTGGCAACTTAAACTAATTGAAATGGCTGTCTGAAAAAAATTTAAAATCTATAAGCTATTCTAAGCTTATCTGCTACCATGGCAATAAATTCAGAATTGGTAGGTTTTCCCCGATCCACATTAATGGTATAGCCAAAGAATTTATTCATAAATTCGATATTTCCTCTATCCCAGGCTAATTCTATGGCATGGCGGATAGCTCTTTCCACCCGGCTTGGTGTGGTATTGTATTTTTGGGCGATCATGGGGTACAACTCTTTTGTAACTGCTCCCAATAAAGAAGCATCATTAATCACATATATTATAGCATCCCTTAAATATTGATAACCTTTAACATGGGCCGGTACGCCCATTTGCTGGATCATTTTAGTGACTTCAATATCGGTATCTTTTAATGGCGTAGTTCGGCTCGAACTATCCGACTTTATCCCTTGGCTCTCAACCACCGCTTGGAACGAAGTAACCATTGGAGTAATTTCTGAAGTACCCGCCAATTGCCTGATTCTTTTCCCCAGAGTTTCCAAATCAAAGGGTTTCAATATATAATAATCCGCCCCCAGCTGAACTGCCCTTTGTGTCATATTTTCCTGGCCAAAAGAAGTTAAAATAATAACCTTTGGTCTTTTGGGAATATCACCAATTTTTTCCAAGACACCCAACCCATCCAGATGAGGCATTATTATATCTAATATTACAATATCTGGTTCCTCTTCTCTAATCATAGTCAAGGCATCATTGCCGTTATATGCCACGCCGCAAAGAGTCATATCTTCTTGGGCATTAATATAATTTTGAAGTATTTCGATAAAATCACGGTTATCATCTGCCAATATTACTTTAATACTCATAACTCCTCCTGCTCTGAGCCCAAAAACAAGCTACTGATTATTTATACAAAATTATCCATAGATTTCGACAATACTTAATTAAATCCTTCTCAAAGTGTAAAATTATTCAATGTGATATTGCTGGATTTATGCCGCTCATCAAAAACAAGTATAACACATTAAGTATAACATATATTTTCAAACAATTGAAAATTATTAAATAATTTATATTAAAAATATCCAAAAAAAACCGCCCCTTCGGGGCGGTTGCAGCTTTAGTTAAGATTCCGGATTGTTCAAGCATTTTACTGATGAATATAGCATATCCTCGAGTAGAATCATTGACAAAAACATGAGTTATTGCTCCTATAATTTTTCCGTTTTGTACGATTGGACTACCGCTCATTCCTTGAACAATCCCACCGCTTTTTTCCAAAAGCTTGGAATCCGTTATTTTAACAATCATGTTTTTGTTATCGTTGCGATAGTACAGAATTCTTTCTATAGTTAAATCAAATTCTTCTATTGTATTATTGTTGATAACCGTATAGAATTTGGCTGGTCCCGTTTTAATTTCGGATTCCCAAGCAACCGGAATAGGCGTCTTAAAATAAGGATTGCTTATCTTTCCTTCATACTTGCCGAAAATCCCGCAAGTATTATTCTGTTCTATTTTTCCAGAAAAGCTGGACTCCGGCACGAAAGTGCCTATTTTTTCTCCAGGGTCTCCTTTTTTACCTTTTTCTATGGCATAAATTGAGGATTCCACTATCCTGCCATCGCTCAATTCTATTTGATCTTTGGTATCAGAATCGCTTACAACATGTCCTAGCGCTCCAAAGATGCCGGTATGAGGATCGATAAAGGTAAGGGTTCCTACGCCTGCAGCTTCATCTCTGATATAGAGACCAATTCTGTATCTGTCGGTATCAGAACAGTACACCGGTTGAATAGCTTTTTCAATTATTTTTCCTTTGTGTTTGATTTCCAAAACAACTTTTTGGTTTTGCTTGCAAATTTTATCAATTTCCTGAGCCACTTGATAATCGCTTACAGCCTGACGGCCATTTATTTTTAAAATAATATCTCCTATCTCTACACCGCAATCTTTAGCCGGATTTACTTCTTTTCCATTCCTATCGATAATCGGCGAGTAACCTACTACCAAAACTCCTTTTGTCTGGAGCGTGACCCCGATAGATTGCCCTCCTGGGATGAGTTCAATATAGGGTTTACTAACTTCTTTTGAAAATAACCCTAGAAAATTGTAAACTGGCTGGCCTTGAGACTGTAAACTTTTAACAGTAAAAAAGTTTTTAAAATTATTGATAGAAAAAGTGGATTGTTGAATACTAAAGGTAAAAACAAAAAGAAACCCAATGAGCAAAATCCTTCGCCATTGTTTTTTTATCACGTTGTTTTTTCCTCCAGCCTTTCTGACCTCCTCATCATAACCTTTTAACCCTGCAGGGAGACAATAAAAACATTAAAGTTTTTATTGTATTAATAACCTCTCCACAAAACATTTGAATCATCCGTGAAATGTTTACTAGCATTTCATAAAGATTATCGGAATAAAAAAAAATGCAAAAAATTAATAAATGAATCTTCAATTCTGACAGATAATTGAATACTATTATTATGATAAAAATCAGCCAGATAAACCGATATGTAGTACATAAAACAGAGGATTACCAATGAAACATAAATTGTTTAATTATCTATTTACCCTCGCGATTATTGCCGTAACCATCTATATACTTGCATCCAGCACGGAATTAGGGATCATTCCGGTTCTAATCAAAATAACCGATCTGAAGTTTCTCTGCGGCGGTTTTATTTGCATGTTACTATACTGGCTAAGCGACATGTTGATTATTAAAACACTTTTTTCCTTTGCTCAAACCCGCCAGTCTTATCTGTCTTCTTTTAAACTAACCATGATTGGTCAATATTACAATCTTATAACTCCTTTTGCCAGCGGCGGTCAACCGGCCCAAATCCTAACAATGACCAATAACTTAAAATTGTCTGTAGGACTGGCAACATCCCTTACAATTAGCAAATTCTTGATTTATCATATAGTAATCACCATTTTTCCTTTATTTATGTTAATCCTAAAACCGAGCTTAATTCTGGAGCAAACCGTTATTGGTAGAACCATAATCTTTGTCGGAATGATAGTCAATCTTTTTGGCTTGCTGCTTATTATCGGACTCTGTTTTAATAGCAAAATAGTATATAGAATAGTTCTACTCATAGTCACAATACTTCAAAAATTTAAATTGGCCAAAAATATTCAAGCAGCAGATATTTCTCACCATATAAATGTATACAAAACAAGTCTGAACAATTTTTTAGCCAATAAAAAAATCCTGATTTTAGTATCAGGATTTTGTCTGGTCCAAGTAACCGCCTATTTCAGCGTAACATATTTTGTTTATCTTTCCCTGGGGTTGTCCCAGGCCTCCTTGCTGGATATTTTGGCTATTCAATCCTTACTCTATACGGCCATCAATACCATTCCAACCCCGGGCAACGTTGGCAGTTCAGAGGGACTGTTTTATCTAGTCTTCGGTATTGTATTCCCCTCCAAGCTCATAATATATGCCATTATCCTCTGGAGACTGATTATTTATTATTTTAATCTGGCGGTAACAGGACTCTTTGTATTGTTCAACCATTTATATTTACGCTTTATAACCAACCGGCAAGGCAATCTCGCCAAATAACAATAATAAAAGTCAAATGCAAGCGCACAAACTGTCAAACATAATTAATGATATCTTGGGAGGTAATTTTATTGCCTTGTTATTTAGCGCTTGGAGACTCACTGTCTACCGGCTACGGGGTTGAATTAAGTAACTCTTTTCCAGTGCTTTTATATCAAAAACTACTGTCACTTTACCCTGGCCTCACTTATAAAAACCTGGCAGTCAACGGCTATACTTCAGACCAATTAACCTGGTTAATCCGCCAGCCGCAAATAACCCCTTTTATTACCGACGCTCAACTGATAACAATTACAATCGGGTCCAATGATTTATTGAACTCAATTCCCTCGTTTTTATATTCCAAAAATCCGGCCGCCAGTAATAAAAATAAAATAACGGAAAATTTTGAACAAAATCTCAACATTATTGGGCAAACAATAAGATCTCTAAATATGAACACAAAAATTAAAATAGCTACGCTCTACAACCCTCCGGCCTTAGATTCCATAGAATATGCCCAGCAAATCCGAAATTTGGCAGATAAGCTGAATAGCATAATTCAACGCTCTTCGGTTGCATTTGGAGCGCAGGTTATATCTTTAGACCAATTATTCAAAAGTAAAGAAAACAAAGTTTTGGGTCCTGACCATTTGCATCCAAACAGCTATGGTCAATATCTCATGGCCCAGACTTTTGCCCTTTAGGCAAAAGATTTCCGGCTTTATTGGCATAATATTATCCTGTTTTTACTTGTAACTTTGGCTTGGCCGTATCAACTCTTCTCATTAAGCATCAGTTAACACAATGATAAATTCTTCGCCGCTCCATCGGGGTTAAAGAGTCATTGTGGCCAACGTTAGATCGAAAAGACTATTTCTGGGCCTGTTTTCTTAAAGTTTCGGCCAAATCCCAAGCCGCACTTTCTTCCCCCAGCATTCTGGCCAATTCCTGGATTCTTTCTTCTTCCCCCAGTTCATAGACCCGGGTCAAGGTACGATCGCCAACCACAGTTTTCTCAATACCAAAGTGCTTATCCGCCACTGCTGCTACAGAAGCCGAATGAGTGATACATAAAACTTGGCGGTTTAAAGCAATTTTTTCCAGTTTTTCCGCAACTCTTTTAATCGTTCGACCACCCACACCACTGTCTACTTCATCAAATATAAATGTATCTACTTTTTCCACTTGGGACATAAGACTTTTTAGCGCAAGCATAAGCCTTGACATCTCTCCGCCGGAAGCCACTTTGATCAAAGGTTTAGGCGGTTCACCCAAATTGGCGGAAAAATAAAATTCAACCTGTTCCGCTCCATCCTGTGAAGGTTCGGTTACCGGTGTAAACATAATTTCCACTCTGGCTTCAGTCAACCCTAAATCTCGAAGCTCTTCTTCCAAACTTTTCTCTATTTTCTGAGCTTGAATCCCCCGGTAAAGACTCAGTTTCTCGGCTAAAGCGTTATATTCTGCCAGTACGTCTTTTTTCTCTCTTTTTATATTTTCGTTTTCTTCCTGTAAGTGAGAAATCTCTTCCAATTCCACTTCCATTTCTTTTTTCTTAGCCAAAACCGCATCTATATCCAAAGCATACTTTCTAAGTTTATGAAGTTCGGCCAATCTGGTCTCAATCTGCTCCAGTCTACCGGGCTGAAAGTCCAAATTCTCTTTATATATTCTTAAATCTTCAATAAAATCTTCCAAATTATAGTATATGTCTTGCAATTTGGAGTAAAGAGCCATATTTTCCGGATCCAGGTTGGTAAGCTCTTCCATGTTGCGCATAGCGGCACCGATTTGATCAAAAGCCGCCATATGAGCCGATCTATTTTCGCTGTCATATAATAATTCGTAAGCTTCAGTGACTAAACTCACAATTTTTTCAGCGTTTAGTAAAAATTTTCTTTCTTTTTCCAATTCTTGTATTTCACCGGGTCGGGGATTAATTTGTTCTATTTCTGCAATCTGGTATCGCAAGAGTTCTTCTCTTCTCTCACGGTCTCTTTCCGAACGCAATAATTCCCTTTCCCTGGCCAGAACTTTACGGTAGCGCAAAGCCGCTTCCTTAACTTTTTGCAATAATCTCTGGTGTTCTTCCCCACCGAAACGGTCAAGCAACTCCCTATGATTTTCGACAACCAGCAGGGACTGGTGCTCCATCTGTCCATGGATGTCTACCAGCCCCTCACAGAAAGTACGGTATAAGTTCAGAGGAACTGTTCTTCCCTGGACTCGGCACAGATTTTTCCCGTTGATATTAATCTCCCTGTATAAGAACAGCATCTCATCCTCAAAACTATATCCTTCTTCTTTCAAGAAATTAATAATGTTGTCCGGAAGATTAGTAAACACTCCCTCCACGCTGGCTTTGGTTTTATTGTGACGAATAAACTCACTGCTGGCTCTGCCGCCAAGCAAAAGGCCGAGAGCATCGACCAGCATAGATTTGCCTGCTCCGGTTTCGCCGGTAAATACTGTTAATCCTCTATCTAATTGTAAATGAACATCTTCCATAAGGCCAAAATCTTTAATCCGTAATTCCAAAAGCATGAAATTACTCCCTCCTTAGCTCTGTCGGCTTTGCCGTCGTTTGCCAGCCTAATCAAATCATACTGTCAAGACGCTCAAGTACGGTCTTAACGGCTTCTTTTGGTTTTACCAACAGGAATATAGTATCATCACCGGCTACCGAACCAATAACTTCCTTCCAATCCGCATTATCAAAAAGCAAAGCCAAAGCTTGGGCATTGCCGGGGATAGTCTTCACTACGACAATATTTTCGCTGTAATCGTAACTGACCACAACCTCTTTTAACATCCTTTTCAATCGTTCCTGGTAACTGATCGGAAGAGAATCATTGCGCAGCGCATAGCGATATTCATCTCCTCCGCTCGGGACCTTAACCAGCCCCATCTCTTTAATGTCCCTGGAAATTGTAGCCTGAGTAACGGCAAAGCCTTCTTCCAAGAGCCTACCAGCAAGGTCTTCCTGAGTTTTTATTACTTCGTTGGTAATTATCTCTCGAATTTTTTTTTGCCGGCGGGCTTTCATCAGTTTTTCCTCCTATTCTTTTCTATTATTATCCAGTATGGGGACAATTCCTTTTGATTAAGGTAAATTCCTTGCAAAACGCAAAATTCCTTTTTTTCCAAAGAGGTTAGATAATTCAAAAGAGCTTCGGATTCTTCCAAAGCATGATCATGAGCGCGATATACCGTAATGACCATCAAACCTTTATAGGTAAGAAGATTTAAGGCCTGCTTCACTGCCTGCACTGTTGTTTCCGCTCTGGTTACAACTTTACTGCTACTGCCGGGCAAATAGCCTAAATTGAAAACTGCCGCTTTAATACCCGGAGGGACATAAGCACTAATTTGGGAATGGGAAGCCTTAATGATTTTCACTCGCCTTTCCCAACCATGTTTATTTATTAATTCACGGGTGGAAGCAAGGGCTTCTTCCTGGATGTCAAAAGCATACACTTTTCCATTATCACCAACGCATTGAGCCAAAAACAAGGTGTCCCGTCCACGTCCTGCAGTGGCATCAACTACAAGATCGCCGGGTAGGATAACGGCTTTTAAATAATTGCGCAACAGGGTTTGGATATCCTGAATACCCCTTGGACCTAACCAGTTACTGGAACCATTGCTATTGTTATTGCCGGTACAACCCCCATTTTCCATGTCAACGCCAACCTTATATTTTTATTGCTATTACAATAAATTCTTAATGTTTTTCAAAAAATCAATTATTAAACGAAATTTAATAATAAATTTTATTAAAAAAGCTTTTTTATTACTTGTTATTCATGCCAACGATCTCGCAGCTTCTCCCTTACTACTTTAGGGAAATTGCGGCCTGCCAAGCGGATAAACTTAGCCTTTAACGGTATAGATTCTACCCGCATTGTTTCCCCGGGATTCATCACCAACACATTTCCGCCGTCGAAAGTGACCCGACAGATCGTTCCTTTGGTAAAAGTAATATCAATTTTTTCGTGGCGGGAAACAACCATCGGTCTGGAAGAAAGGGAATGGGCAGAAATTTGGGTAATTAGTATTGCTTCAACATCCGGGCTGACAATTGGCCCTCCGGCAGATAGGGAATATGCAGTTGAGCCGGTAGGAGTTGCAATTATTAAACCGTCAGCGGGAGGACTGGCAATGGCTTGCCCGGAAAGCTTTACTTCTAAAGTAATCATGTGCTCCGAATATTCTCTGAAAAAAACCACATCATTCAACACTTTAAACTTCATTATCTTGCCTGACCTGTTAATGCTTGCCTCCAGCATCATTCTTTCTTCGATCGAGTACTCTTTACTCATTACTTTTCTTAAAGCCGAATAAATATCGCCCCGTTCCACTTCACATAGAAAACCCAGGCGACCAAAATTAACTCCCAAAACCGGAATTCCGAACGGTGCTGCCTCCCGCGCAGCTTTCAGCACTGTTCCGTCCCCTCCCAGGGAAAGGATAAAATCAAGGCTTTGAACCAATTCTTCATTGTTTTGCCAATCAAAAACCGTTTCCCAACCCTGTTGTTCAAACCAAACAGTTAATTGGGGCAGAAAAGTATCCGTATTAATTTTGCTACGATTAAGATATAAACCAACTCGATGCGCCATTTTATTTACTCCGTTTCTTTTTGTGCCTGTTGTACTAAAGTCGGGATAAGCTGCCGCCAAGCAATGCTTTGGGCTTCAGTGCGGCTTTTTTTCAGCCAAGCCAAGAATTCGATGTTTCCTTCCGGTCCCCGAATTGGAGAATAATCAAGTCCCAGAACTATAAAATGATGTTTCTCAGCTTCCTGTAAAACGAATTCAATTACCTGCCGGTGGATTTGCGGTTCCTTGACTACACCGTTTTTGCCGACATTTTCCGGACCTGCTTCAAACTGAGGCTTAATTAGTATAATTGCTTGCCCTTCCGGTTGAAGCAAGGAAAACATAGCCGGCAAGATTTTGGTTACGGAAATAAATGAAACATCACATACTACTATATCAACTTTTTCCGGCAAACTATTCTCCTGCAAAAATCTGGCGTTAGTTCTTTCCAGGCATACAACCCTATCGTCGTTGCGCAGTTTCCAATCCAGTTGCCCATAACCGACATCAATGGCGTATACTTTTCGCGCCCCGT
>Ga0134094_1000290_pt1 | contig 66465 bp, 54 predicted proteins | sample 5_1taG_FD_94458 | JGI IMG/M metagenome (GOLD analysis project Ga0134094, IMG submission 94458) | Switchgrass degrading microbial communities from high solid loading bioreactors in New Hampshire, USA - 5_19_20_110_A1 metaG | ecosystem: Engineered > Bioreactor > Semi-continuous > Anaerobic >... | reverse complement strand
GGGGGAATTACTGCAGCGGTGTGCCCCGGGATGCGGTGTACCCCCAATCATCTCCCAGCGCCTCGCTGTGTGAACTCAGCGACAGATCTACCAGAGCTGCGGAATTTTTGAAGAAATCGCGCCCTTTCTCCTCGGCAACCTTGAGAAATGCTTCGACGACCTGCGGGTCGAACTGCGTTCCCGAGCAGCGCTTGATCTCCTCCAGCACCGCTTTGAAACTGCGTGTGGCGCGGTAGGGGCGGTCGGAGCACAGGGTATCGACGGTGTCGGCCAGGGACAGGATGCGCGCTCCCAGCGGTATTTCTTCCCCCTGTAATCCATCCGGGTAGCCTCTCCCGTCCCAGCGTTCGTGATGGTGGCGCACCAGGGGCACCACGGCATGCAGGCCGGACATCTGCCCGACGATTTTGGCGCCGATATCCGGATGCCGTTTCACAATGTTGTACTCTTCGTCGGTGAGCGGGCCGGGCTTGCGGATGATGGTGTCGGAGATGCCCACTTTGCCGATATCGTGCACCAGGGCTGCTTTCAGGAGCGTATCCCGGTCTTCGGGCGACAGGTTCATCTTTTCAGCGATCGCGCTGCAGTAAACGGCCACCTGCGTGGAATGGCCGTACGTGTACATATCATAGGCGTCGATTACCGCAGCCAGAGTCTTGAAAAGCTGCAGGTTTGTGCGTTCCAGGTCCTGGTTAAGCGCCTGCAGCCGGGTCACGTAGCTCTTGCTGTTGTTGACGTACAGGCGGAAAGAGTAGCCGATGGACAGCACCGGCACAAAAAAGATCGCCAGCCCCAGCACGCCGTAGCCTTCGTACGCCATGGCCAGCACACCGCCGCCGATGATGCCGCCGACAATGCTGATAGGCGCGGACCACCGGAAGTCCTTCTTCCAGATGGACTGCACCGAACGGCCGGTCTGAATGGATAGCACGCCGATCAGGATGGCGATATTGGCCAGCGTGTCCACTGTGGCGGCTGCCACGGTGGGGATGACATTGCGCGGGGAGATGATCTGGCCGGGCGTGCCGCCCAGGAGAAGGAAGGTCCATCCAGCCAGCGTCGCGGCAATGATGTACATGCCGGTGTTGAACGACGCCCGGCGGAACCAGGAGGCTCTCCCCTCTTCGGGCAGCCGGGTGAGCAGAGTGTTGGGGATCACGGTCACCAGGCCGCTGCACATGTGCACCAGGGCACCGGCCCAGGGACCGAAGAGCAGCAAACTGCTGATGGCAACGATCCCTGAGACAGAAACACGGCTGCTGCGGCTGCTGGGGAATAACTCCACACTGCCCAGTTCGGAAATGGCTGCCAGCACGGCGAAGAGCAGCAAGCCAAAGCGGTCATCCGGCAGCTGACCGGCGGCTACAATGGCGATGCCGAATCCGATCACAGCCACCGTGGTTGCATAGAACGCAACCAGGTCAACCGGCTTCTTTGGAACTTTCCCAGCGCTGGCGATCATTGTGTTCATGTTGAATGCTAGCCACCCAGCTGAGAACAAAATTAATCCGTCTGGGCATCTCCAACCCGGCGGAGTTGGTCTTCAGGGAAGATACCTGTATCCACCCCGATTATAGGTGAAGGGCCGCCGGCAGGCCGTAAAAAATTAATAAAGAAGTTGTAAAGTGCCCGGTAAAAGGATAATAATCGTCCTTATTTGCTTGCAGTCCTGGTCGGCAGCGTCTGCAGGAAGCTGAAGACCAGCCTCAGGTCATCGTCTGTCATCTGGCTGTAAACCGGCCAGGGCATGCGATTGGGGTCCAGACTGCGCCCTTCAGGGGTGATGCCGGTGCGCAGGGTGCGGATGAAATCAGCCTCCTGCCAGCCGCTGAGGTTCCCAGCAGGGGTCAGGTCCGGCGCTGGGGGACCATCAGGCGTTAAGGGCGGTATGCCGCCGATCAGCTCCATCCCATGACAGTCGCGGCAGCCTCCCAGGGACACCAGGTAACCGCCATACGCTACGGTACCTGCCTGCGGCGCCTCCTGGTGCTCCGTGATCGGCGTCCCAACAGGGCTGGGGCCCATCATCCCCAGCTCGGTCATGATCTTTCCAATCGTGTTGGCGGAGAGCGGCGGAACCGGATTGTTCACCGGCTCCAGCGTTCGCAGATATCCGATCAGCGCGGCGATATCGGCATCGCTCATAACATGGTAGTTGAACGATGGCATCACCACCAGCTCCCGGCCTTCCCGGTCGATCCCTTCGCGGATGGCGCGGGCGATTTCCGCATCGGTCCAGCCGCCCAGCCCGGTTTCGACATCCTGGGTCAGGTTCGGGACCGCAAAAACCGCCTGGACGGGCCCCAGCGTGACGTCTTCGACGTTCCCGGCCAGGAAGCGGGCGCCATTCTGCCGCCCGGTGTGGCAGTCGGTGCACCCCATGATGCGTACCAGATATTCACCGCGCGCTATCCCTTCCGGACTGGAATCCGCCGCCAGTTCATACACCGGCCGGTTCTGCACCTTTTTGAACTGGGTCTCGCCGTAGATCACCAGGCCGAGCGCGACCAGGAGGATCAGTCCGATAATCCCGGCCAGAATCACCCCCGCAGCTTTCAACACCTTTTTCATCTGTCCCTCCCTGTTTTTCTTACGTGATGTGCACTGTCCTGCAGCATCGACCAGCACCCCCGTGCTGCTGCAGGGCCGGCTGCTGTATCGATCATAACGGATCGACAATCCGGGAGGTATCGATCCGGGTGTGTGCAGCGATACGAAAGGTGATACAATTTCAATTGTATGGAATGGGGGCGTTATCACGACTGTTTCACGAAAACCATGATCGATGGATGAACCGGTGTTGTTCGGGGAGTGGCTGCGGTAGCGGCGCAGGGCACTCGACCTGACCCAGGCAGAACTTGCGCGGCAGGTCGGGTGCTCGATTATCACCATCCGGAAGATTGAGTCGGGTGAGCGCCGGCCGTCGCAGCAGATCGCCGGGCTGCTGGCGATCCACCTGGAAGTCCCGGAGGAGCTGCGCAAAGAATTTGTGCAGGCGGCGCGAGGCAGGCGGCCGATGGCAGCGATCCCGGGACCGCAGCCTTCAAGTGCACTTCCCGAACCTGGCGGTTCTGCGCGGGTATATCGACTTCCTTCGCCGGCCAGCCCGTTGATCGGACGTGATCGGGATCTGCAGGCAGTATTCCTCTACCTGCAGGATCCGCAGTGCCGCCTGCTGACCCTGACCGGCCCCGGCGGCATTGGAAAAACTCGCCTTGCGCTGGAGGCCGCCCTGCGGGCGCGAGAGGAACTGGCAGCGGAATTCCCTGATGGGATCGTTTTTGTGCCGCTGGCTTCGGTGACCACCGTGGAAGCACTGATACGGGCAGCCGGCGAGGCGCTGGGTGTCCCGTTTTACAGCCATGAGAGCCAGGCGGCACAGCTGAGGCGCTATCTGGAAGAGCGGCGGATGCTGGTTCTGCTGGACAATCTGGAACAGCTTCTGCCGGACGGAGCGGCAGGAAGCCAAGCCGGGCTGGCGGACCTGCTGACCACCCTGCTTGAGCAGGCTCCCGGGCTGAAGCTGCTGGTCACCTCGCGCGAACGACTGAACACGGGCGAGGAGTGGATCATCGAGGTGCAGGGGCTGGCCCATCCGCAGCCGCAGCCGCAGGCCGCTGGTTCGCTCTCACTGGAAGATTTGAAAAGCTTCGAGGCGGTGGCGCTGTTTCTACACTGCGCCCGGCGGGTTTCGCCGCAATTTGCGTTTGACCAGCAGACGGCGCCGGAAATCGCCCGGATATGCGATCTGGTGCAGGGGATTCCGCTGGGCATTGAACTGGCGGCTGCCTGGGTGCGTGTGCTGAGCTGCCGGGAGATCGCCCGTGAGATCGAGCGCAACCTGGACTTCCTGACAACCAGCGGACGCGGTATACCCGCACGCCACCGCAGTTTGCGTGCGGTTTTCAGCCACTCGTGGGACCTGCTCAATGAAGAAGAGCGCAGGGTGTTCAAATCGCTGTCAGTTTTCTGGGGCGGTTTCACGCGCGCGGCCGCAGAACAGGCTGCGGGGACTTCGCTGGCGACGCTGCTGGCCCTGGTGGACAAATCGCTGCTGTACCGCGATGGGGATGGCCGCTATGATCTGCACCCGCTCATCCGGCAGTTCGCAGCCGGCTATTTAAAGGAGAACCCGGAAGAGCACCGCAAGACGCTGGAACGTCACTGCTGCTATTTCCTCAAATGGGTCAAAGAACAGGAAGAGGCACTGAAGGGTCCGTCACAGCTGGCGGTGGCTGCAGCGATTTCTCGGGACCTGGAGAACATCCGCCTGGCCTGGAGCTGGGCAGCGCGTCACCAGATGGTGATGTTAATGGGTCAGGCGATTTCGAGCCTGTTCTGGTTCCACGATCTGCTCAGCTGGTATCAGGAAGCAATTGTGCTCTTCCGCCAGGCATGTGAAGCCCTGGATCCGGATGGCGAAGCGGTTGATCCGCAGCATGTGCTTGTCTATGCCCATGCCCTTGCCCAGCAGGGATATTTCTGCCTGCGCTACGGGCGCTTCGCGCGCGGCCGTGCGCTGCTTTTGCAGAGCATGCACCTGCTGGAAGATGAAATTATCCAGTCAGGTCTGCAGCCGGGAGAGCCGCTTCTGGAAAAGGCGCTGGCCGATGTACATGCACACCTGGGACTGCTGTACCTTTTCCAGGGGGACTTCGCAAACGCTCAGTCTCAGTGGCAGGCCAGCCTGGAGATCCGCCAGCGCCGCCGGGATCACTGGGGGTGCGCACACGCTTTGGTGCATCTGGGTTTGATCGCCCACCACCGGGGAGATTTCGACCAGGCCGAGCAGTGGATGGGCGAGGCGCTTGCGATATGGCGTGAGACCGGAGACCCGCTGGGAATCGTGCGCAGTCTGGGGTTTCTGAGCTTAAATGCCAATGCTCGCGGCGATGATGCTCTGGCGGAGGCACGCGCGCAGGAGAGCATCGAACTCGCCCAGGCTGCCGGCGACCGCTGGGGCACTGCCTTCGGGATGATCGAGCTGGCACGGGCGTACTTCCTGCGCGGCGACCTGGAGGAAGCGCAGCGCCTGCTGGAGGAGAATCAGGATTTCTTTCTGGATGCGGGGGACAGCTGGAATGCCGCCGGGGCCTATTACGATCAGGGTGAGATCGCCCTGGCGCGCCAGCACTGGCAGGAAGCACAGGTTTTCTTCCGCAAGGCGTTTCAAATCGCCCGGGAAGCGCAGATCCTGCCGCTTGCGCTGAAGAATGCGGCGGCTGTGGCCGCCGCTGCCGCAGGCCAGGGTGCGGTTCCACAGGCAGCGGATCTGGCCGGCTACGTCAGCGCCCATTCAGCAGCCGGCAGCAGCACCCGGCAGCGAGCCGAACAGGTGCTGGCATCCATTGCTTTGCAGAAGCCTGCCGTGCCGCCGCCTGGGCCGCGTGATTTTGAAGATATTGCCGCGCTGGTGCTGGACCCCGGCAGCGCTGGATAATTCCTGATTACAGGCGCGATGAGTCGACGACCAGCACGTCCTTTCCCATCGAATTGGTCGCCTGGGCGGGAATGAATTTGGAATCTTTCAGCGGGCTGTCCACGAAGACCTGCGACAGTTCATACCCCGCCACTCGCCCCTCGTTATCGATATAAACATCTGCCAGCTGGCCAATGCGTTCACCAGCCTGGCTGACCACGTAGCGCCCTTTGATCTGGCTGGCTTTTAGCCACGCATCGCTTTCTGAGGGCAGCACTTCCTCCCCACGACGGGCCAGAATCACATCGACGCCCCAGACTTTAATATCGCTGCCGCGAAGGATCTCTGTCTCGCGGTTCAGCAGGCTGCCCCTGGAAACGGCCACCGCCGCCACGCGCATCGCCCCTGAATCGAAAAACAGCGACGAGACCTCCCCCATTTTTTCGCCGGTCTCAATGTTGATCACCGGCTTGCCTCCCAGCCGCCGCCCGGGCTGAACCAGGCCCTGCAGGTGTTCTCCAACCTGCGCCTCTGATTCCGCGGGGTGTTCAGTGGATTGAATCTCCTGATCGGCATCGGATGAATCGTACGAGAGCGCCATAGGTGCCTTCCCTCCTTAATTATGTAACCCCCGAATGCTCGTCCCTATATGTATTAAAAATTATAGTCTATCCTGAAGTACCTGAGAAGCAGGCGGCATTCGTAAAAATGCCTGTTGCATATTGAAAAGTATTCATCTATACTGAGATTGCGGAATTTGTTACATAATTTACAAATACGAATGAACGGTAACCGGTTGAAGCGCGAGCATATGCCAGGTTCGTTTACAGGGCCGGACCGGTCTTTTGATGACCTGATCCTTTGAGTCCAGCTCTGGTGACTGTTTTTCCAGTGTGAACCGCAGTGAGTGCCGTTTCAGGAGGTGGCCCCATGGCTGCGCGCCGGAGTATAAACCCGTTCTTATGGCCCAGCCGGTTCAAACGGCGGCCGGTAGTCATATTTCTGTGCCTGCTGACCAGTTTGCTGGTCTTCTGGGCCTTATCTGCAGCCCATCCGGCCGCGGCCCGCAGGGCTGCAGAACCGTTTCCCGGTTACCCCCCGCCGGCCCCCGCCTGGGCCTATGAGCCCTGGGTGTGGGAGGACAACGGCAACACACGCGCAGCGATCGAGGGGGTGGTGAAGGGCTATCGTGACCGCAGCATCCCGGTCGGCGCGGTGATCATCGACAGCCCGTGGGAAACGCATCTCAACACGCTGCAGTGGGACACCTCCCGCTACCCTGAACCCCAGAAAATGATCCAGAATTTTCACCAGCAGGGGGTCCGTGTGCTGCTGTGGATCACCGGGTTCGTCAACACCGACAGCCCCGACTACAACTTTGTGCGCCAGCAGGGGTACGCGGTGAACAACGGGCAGAATTTTTCCTGGTGGAAAGGCACCGGTGTGCACCTGGATTTCACCAACCCGCAGGCGCTGGCCTGGTGGCATGCCAGAATGGACTCCATCCTGGATATGGGGGTTGACGGGTGGAAGGTGGACCAGTCGCCGGATTTTGTGCCGGCCACGGTCATCACCGCCGCCGGGAGCATGCCGCGCCAGGACTTCAAGAAGTATTACTATGCCGACTTTTATGACTACTCCCTGAACCGAGACATTGAAAACGTCACCATTTCACGCCCTGTTTCACCACAGGGCGGCACCGGCGCCTCGATCTCGAAAAATCCGCTTGGCTGGTGCGGTGATTTCAGCGGTGATTTCGCCGGCTTGAAGAGCCAGATGGAGTATGTCTACGAGGCTGCCCGTCTGGGCTACGGCGCACCAGGGGTGGAAGTGGGCGGCTACAACGGGGCAAAGCCCACCAAGGCTTCCCTGCTGCGCTACGCCCAGTTTGGAGCCCTGACCCCGGTGATGGAGAACGGTGGGGCCAACGGCGGCCTGAAGGAGCACCTGCCCTGGACGTGGGGCGAGGACGCGGTCAGCATTTACCGCTACTATGCCACGCTGCACAGCGAGCTGGTCCCTTTCCTGTTCTCTTACGGGGTGGAAGCCAGCCTGAGCGGGAAGAGCATTATCCGCAGCCCGGACAGCACGCGTGCCCAGCACCTGCTCGGCGAGGAGCTGTTCGTCTCTGTGATCACCAGCAATACGACCAGCAAGCAGGTGACCTTCCCGGCCGGGAGCCGCTGGATCGATTACTGGGATGAGACCCGGGTGTACAGTGGGGGCACCAGCCACAGTTACAGCGCACCGCTCGACCGATATCCCATCTTTATTCGCAGCGGTGCGATCGTTCCCATGAACGTGAGAAACAACGTCACGGGCCATGGAGACGGCGCAGCCGGTAAGGTGACACTGCTGGTCTATCCGGATGGTAAGAGCAGCTTCCTTTTCCACCGGCCCCTGGGGTCCGGGCTGGACTATGACGACGTCCAGATTACGGTGGATGAGGCAGAGGGCAGCATTCAGCTCGCCTCGGCGGTACCAGCGAGCTACCGCCTGAGGGTGAAGAGCTTCAGTGCGCCGGCCTCCGTCAGCGGCGCCGACAGCTGGCATTATGACGCTGTAAAACAGCTGGTGGTGATCGACAGGCAGGGAAGTAATTTCAAAATTACGATCCAGGGGCTGCATGCCTACGGCAGCGGGCCGGGCAGCAGCCCGACGCCGGGCAAGACGCCGGCGCCGGGGCCAGGACTGATCAGCAGCCTTCAGGTTTTTGATACGGCCAACGCTGCGGACTGGTCGGTGCGCACCAACCTGCAGCCGGGAGACCAGCAGTACGGCGACCGCCCGTTCACCATCACCAGCATTGGCGGCGGGCTGGCAGGAGCGGACTGGATCCGCACAGCCAACGATTCAAAGGAATACACGGGCACCACGCTGGTGAGCTTTAAGGTCGCTGCAGATGCCGAGGTCTACGTGGCGCACCGCGACGACCTGCTGTACAAGCCGGGCTGGTTGAGCGCCGCGCAGGGCTGGACGGATTCGGGGATCGATCTGGTCAACAGCGAGCCCTACACCTACAGCCTGTTTAAGAAGTCTTTCAGCGCCGGTTCCACCGTCTCACTGGGGAAAAACGGCGGCAACAATACCAAGGGGATGTATACGGTGCTGGTGAGGGCTGCGGGCAGCCAGCCCCCGCCTGCGGCCACCCGCACGCCAACGCGCAGCCCGACCCCTGCCGCCCCGACTCCCACCGCCGGGCGCACTCCCACGGCGACTTCGCCGCCCGCCGTGACTCCGACCCGCAGCCCCACCCCCTCGCACACGCCGGGCACTATGCCGGCTCAGACTGGAGCGCCGCCTCTTTTTGCCGATGCTTTTGACCGCCCGGATGCCGACGTGATCGGCGGCGGCTGGACTGAGCTGGAGCCGCTGGGTTCGAAGGCGGTGATCCAGGGCGGGCGGATGTGCTTCAGCGAAGCTTCGGATAAGGTGAACCGGCCTTATGTCAGGCATAAATTCTCGCGGGTCTCCAGCGGCACAGTGCTGTTGACCCTCACGATGGATTGGACGCGGACCGGGACGGACAATGATTACGCCGTCTATATCCAGCTGGGCGACTCGGCGCAGCTCAAACCCGACGACCATGCGGCCGGGATGGGCCCCAGCCTGGTGTGGACGACCGTGAACGGGAAGCCGGAGACCCTGGGGTACCTCAAGAACGGTGTGGTCACCGCCATGAGCACTGTGCGCGGGCCGGCCGTGATTATCGTCAGCATCGATTTGAAGGCTTATACTTATGAGGTCAGGGTGAACGGCCAGACGGTCGGTACGGGGATCCCGTTCGAGAAAAACATCACACCGGACACGATGCGCATTTTCAGTGACCGGTTGAATGAGGAGGCTTTCAGCGGGAGATGTTTTGACGATATTGAGATCAGAGCTGTTCCAAAATAATTCTTCCAGGCCGCCGTGAGGTGTCGTTTGATGGATCATGCCCGGCAGGCACAGCCTGTCGATGTCCACACCGTACACTGAGGATGCCCGCACGATATCATCCTTACGACATTGAACACAGCCAAATTCGTCAGGAGCGTGGTAATATCCTGTTTATGGTACATTCGCAGGAAGGTGTTTGATCTCGAACCTTCCACCAATCGTGAAAATTGAAGAAAAGAGGCTGTTTGATGAAAAAAACGAAATCCCCTGTACGTGCGGTCTGGGCGATTCTGATCGCCCTGGCGCTGGCCGCAGGGGGCTGCCAGCAGAGCCTGCCTTCGGGGGTTACACCGACGGGACAGGCCCCGACAAACGCAGCGACTGCGCCTGAAGCCACCTCCGCGCCGCAGCCTACCACGGAAGCTCAGGAACCTGCAGCGCTGGATTTACCGGACCTGACATTTGCCGCTTTCCAGGAGGCGCAGGTCGAAGTTAACCCGGCCCTGCCCCCGGCAGCGGACTACGGTGAGAATCTGGAAAATGTCACCAATGCCTTTATCCTTTCTCAGGAGCAGATCGAGCGCCTGTCTCAGGACGGGTTTGTGGTGACCCCGGGCAGTGAAAAAGAGTTCTTCACCGTTTACGAAAAGGCCCGCTATGCCAACGTGCCCATCTTCGTGACCAGCGACTCGCTGCTGCACAGCTACCACCTGCTTTTCGACAAAGTGCTGCGTACGGCGGAGACCGAGCACTTCATCCCGCTGCTGCGTGAGCTGAACGCCGCCGTGCTGGCCCAGGCTGATGCCCAGTACCAGGCTCTGCAGGGCAGCGAATGGGAGGATGCCGCCCGCCGGACGGTGGCCTTCCTGGCGGTCGGCAGCCGTCTGATGGACCCGGAGATGGAGATCCCCGCTTACGCCGCCGATCTGGCCGGGGCCGAACTGGAACTGGTCGAAGCCGCTTCAGGGATTGAAGCATCGCCGCTGTTCCCCGATCTGGAGTTTGGCGAGGATTACACCCAGTACATCCCGCGCGGTCATTACACGCGCAGTGAGGAGCTGCAAAACTACTTTAAGAGCATGATGTGGTACGGGCGGCGCACCTTCCGTCTGCGTACGGCCGATGCGGAAGCCGGCCGCCGGGAGACGCGCGCCGCGCTGCTGCTCGTGCAGGCGCTGCGCAGCAGCCAGGTAGACGGCAGGCCGGCGTTCGAAGCCTGGGCTGATCTCTATGCTCCCACCGTATTTTTCGTTGGCCGCAGCGACGACCTGACGGTGGTGCAGTACGCGGAGCTGATCGAGGAAATCTACGGCCCGGGAGCCACGGTGAACGACATCGCCGATGACGCCCTGCTGGACGATTTCATCGCGCGCGCCGACCAGCTCGAAGCGCCGCGCATCCTGGGGATGGTGATCCTCGACGAGGACGATGAAGAGGAGACCACCAAGGGGCTGCGCTTTATGGGGCAGCGCTTCGTGCCCGATGCCTACGTTTTCCGGCAGCTCATCTACCGCAACGTGGGCACGCGCGACAATCCCCGTTCCCTGCCGAAGGGTCTCGACCTGCTGGCCGCCATGGGATCGGAGCGGGCTTACCAGCACCTGGATGAGCTGGGCGATACGAGCTACGAGAATTACCCGCAGCAGATGGAAAAAGTGCGTTCCTGGCTCTCGGGGTTAAGTGTTGAAGAATGGACGGAGACGCTCTACAACGCCTGGCTGTACAGCTTCTTCCCCCTGCTGGATGAGGCAGGCAGTGGATACCCGGCCTTCATGCAGACGGAAGCCTGGCAGGATAAGCAGTTGAACACCGTTTTAGGGAGCTGGGCGGAGCTGAAGCACGACACCATTCTGTACGCCAAGCAGGTGTACGCCGAGGCGGGTGCCGGGCCGCCTGCACCGGAACCGGTCCCCCCGAAGGGATATGTCGAACCGGTCCCGCAGTTTTACGCCCGCCTGTCTGCGCTGACGCAGATGACCCGCCAGGGCCTGGGCGAGCGCGGCCTGCTCGTCGATTCAGACCGGGACAGCCTGCAGCGCCTGGAGAACCTGGCGCGTGAGTTCCAGGTGATGGCCGAGAAAGAGCTGCGCGGCGAACCGCTGACGGAAGCGGAGTACGATCGCATCCGCTTCTACGGGCGCGAGCTGGAGCACCTGGTGATGGCCTCCGCCGATCGCGATGGCGATGACGAGTTTGCCCAGAACGTTATGGAAGAAGAGCCGCAGGCAGCGGTGGTTGCCGATGTGGCTACCGACGCCTGGTCGACGCCTCCCAGCGTGCTGGAAGTGGGCGTGGGGCGCATCAACGAAATCCACGTTATCGTCCCGCTGGTCGTGGATGACGGCAGCATCCAGCTGCAGGTCGCCAAAGGCGGTGTGTTCTCCTACTACGAGTTCCCCTGGCCAGCCAGCGACCGTCTGACCGATGAGAAGTGGCGCGGCATGCTGGATGAAGGCCAGGCGCCGGAGCTGCCAGAGTGGACGGCGAGCTTCTACATCGAGGCGGATGGGAACAGCAGCCTGCAGGCCGGCGTCCAGCAGTACCAGCTAAAGCTGGGTGAGATGGTGTGGTATCTGTCTCCGTACGAGGCGGAAGTCATACCAGGCCTGCAGCCCATGGCCGCTTATGTGGAGGATCTGATCGCCGCCGGGCAGTATGAGGGCCGCCAGCTGATGAGCGTCAACTTCCGTTCCTTCGACCGGCAGTCCGATTCGACGGCGGTGGTGACGGTGCGTGAAGTCTGGCAGGACCAGCTTTTCGAAGGCGAATACCCTGAAATCGGCGCCCAGCCGCTGGCAGAGCGCGGGCCGTACACCCTGGATGTCACCTACACCCTGGAGAGGCAGGTAGAGAGCTGGGGCGAGACCTGGGTGGTCACACAGGCCGTCTACCAGAGCGAACCACCGGAATGGCAGAACGTGACTCCATAAGGAACAGGCCGGGCGAAGGGACTCGCTTCCTGGGCATTTTTCTGGTTCTAATGCTCCTGGGGCTGACCGGCCTGCCCGGCATAAGGACGAACGAAGAGACTCCGGCGGCTGCAGGTGAAGCCGCCGGAGATCTGTCAGTTTATCCGTGGGTCTACCTGCGCGCTGGCCAGCCCCTGCAGCCCGGTGAAACGCCGGTGGAGGTGATCGCTGTGGGCGACCTGATGCCGGGACGGGGCGTCAGCGAGCAGGGCGGGAGCCTGGCGCTCGCGGCGGGCTGGCTGCGGGACGCCGACCTGACTCTGGGGAACCTGGAAAGCAGCCTGGGGAATTACGATCCGCCGGAGAACCCGGGTGACCCCAGCAGCCCCTACTTGCTGGCCGCCCCGCCGCAGGCCGCCTATGACCTAGCCTGGGCCGGGTTTGACCTGCTGGGCGTGGCCAACAACCACACCCTGGATTTTGGCCCGACCGGTTTAAAGGAAACGATCTCCTATCTGCAGGCGGCTGGGATCGCCGCCGCAGGGGCCGGGCCGGATGAAGAGGCGGCTTACCGGCCGCAGATCGTGGATATCGCTGGCCTGCGCCTGGCCGTGCTGGCCATTAACGCGGTTTCAACCCCACAGCAGGGTACGGATGAGCCCGCTGCTCAGGGCTGGATCCTGGCTGAATGGGACCCGGAGCGTGCGGTGCAGGCCGTGCAGCAGGCGAAGCAAGCCGTAGACGTCGTGCTGGTCTCCATCCACTGGGGCTATGAATACCAGCCTCTGGCCGACCCTGCGCAGGAGCGAATAGCCAGCGCCCTGCTTGCGGCCGGCGCCGATGTGGTGCTCGGGCACCATCCCCATGTGGTCCAGGAATTGGAGGTCCGCGAGGCCAGCGGCCAGCTGGTGGCGTACAGCCTGGGGAATTTCCTCTTCGATCAGGAGCGCGCGGAAACGCGCGACGGTCTGGCCCTGCGCCTGTTTTTCGACTCTCAGGGCCTGCGCGCAGCTCAGGCCCTGCCCGTAGCGGCCGGGCTGCGGCCGCGCCTGCAGGACCCCGAACGGGCCGCCCGGCTGTACTCGCGATTCGCGGCTGCGCCAGCTGGACGTGCGGCGTTCACCTGCGGAGAGGAAAGCTGCCAGCCGGCCGCAGCCGTGAAACAGACCGGCGGGAGCATCTTCGAGGTGGGTGAGATCGACCTCACCGGCGACGGCCGTGCCGAGCTGGTGCGCCGGGAGGCGGAGCAGGTCATTGTCTTCGATGATGGCCAGGAAGTCTGGCGCAGCCCGGCGGAATGGCGGGTGCTCGACCTGGCGCTGGGCGACCCCAACGACGACGGGCGCGGGGAGCTGCTGCTGTCGCTGCGCAAGGCGGATGACGAGGGGGGGGAGCGCAGCCACCCGTTCATCATCGGATTCCGGGGCGGTATCTACCGCATCCTGTGGGGCGGCTCGGCGGTGGAATACCCGATCGTGGAAGTCGAACTGGGCGATCTGGACGGGGACGGAGTCCAGGAGCTGGTGGTGATCGAAGAGATGCCGGCCGGCGCGAAGGCGCTGAGCGTCTGGCGCTGGCACGGGTGGGGGTTTTCCCGGCGGTGGCGCAGCGAGCTGGGGGAGTACCGGAATCTGCAGTTCATCCCGGCGCAGGGTGACCAGCCGGCGCGCCTGCAGGCTGAGAGAACCCCATAGCTGTTAACGCTTATTTGCTCGCCTGCCTGACCGGCAATGACCTAAGCATGCTTCACAGGTTTCGCATATTGTTCACCGCCTGCTGATCAGAACCTGTAGGCGAGGGGCAGCGTTATGATCGCCAGAGCGGCGATAGCTTTTGCTGACTGCTGGCCCGGTCAGCCCTCGTCGTGATCCACAGCATGATGACCGTACACTGGCCACAGACCGGGAGGACACTGGGCCGGATCGTTAGATGATACAATTCTTTAACGGACTGACTGTTCAGTTTCTATATTCTCGGTCGGATAAAGATGACTGGTAGAAAAAACATCTTCTCCGACTCCGGAACAGGACATGTCGTCCGAAGAGGATCCAGTGACCGAAGCGGCGGAGGCGATCAGCCGGCCATGGAGGAATCTTCCGAAATGCACCATAAACAGGGTCACGATCACTCTGGCAGCAGCCGTTCAGACGGCGCTGAAGTTCATCCTGCCGAAAACCCCCATAACCATATTCATGACTACGACGATCCTCACGGACACAGCCACGATCAGGGGTATGAAAAAAGCGGTCTGTGGAGCTGGCTGTCTCACCTCTTCCAGCCGCACTCGCACGACCATAGCACCGCGGCACTCGACCCCGCCCTGGCAAATGAGCGCGGGATCTGGGCACTGAAAATTTCGCTCGTCGCCCTGCTCGTCACCGCCATTTTTCAGGCAGGCATTGTCGCCATCAGCAGCAGCGTCGCCCTGCTGGCCGACACCCTGCACAATTTTTCCGATGCCCTGACCGCAATCCCCCTGTGGCTGGCCTTCTCCCTGGCCCGCCGGGCTGCGAACCGCCGCTACACCTACGGCTACGGGCGGGCTGAAGACCTGGCCGGAGGGTTGATTGTGTTGATGATCTTCGGCAGTGCGGTGGTGGTTTTCTATGAGTCCATCCAGAAAATCATCCACCATCAGGCGGTGACGAACGTCGGCTGGGTGGCGGCCGCAGCTGTGATCGGTTTTATCGGCAATGAACTGGTGGCGATCTTCCGCATCCGGGTGGGGCGAGAGATCGGCTCGGCGGCATTGATCGCCGATGGGCTGCATGCTCGCACGGACGGTTTGACCTCACTCGGAGTGCTGGCCGGCGCAGCCGGCGTCTGGTTGGGTTTTCCCCTGGCCGACCCCATCGTAGGCTTTGTCATCGGGTTCGCCATTCTGATCATCGTCTGGGGGGCGGCGCGGGAAATGTGGCTGCGCATGATGGACGCCACCGATCCTGCTCTGGTAGAACAAATCGAAAGGATCGCGCGGGGTGTGGATGGTGTGATGGATGTCAGTGATGTCACGCTCCGCTGGTTAGGCCACCGGCAGCGCGGCAAGCTGCATGTGACCGTCGACTGCCAGCTCCCGACGGTGGAGAGCCACCGCATAGCGGAAAACGTGCGGCACGAACTGTTCCATGCCCTGCCGGCGCTGGTCGAAATGACGGTTCACATCGACCCGTGCGAGTGCGACAAGTCAATCGAGTATCACCCGACGGCTCACCATATGTCTTCGGATTAAATGTAAGCCCCTGCGTATTTTTGTGCAAGTTAATTTGTTATTAGGGCACTGCGCTGCGTCGAGAGCCAGAGTCCTTTTTCCGGAAGACCGTCTGGGCTTGGGCCACTGCTGCTCTAAGTGCGCCGTGCCCCCCTGACGCGTGCCTATCAGCATCACCGGTAAGCCCTGGTTACCTGATTCAATATCTGCCTGTGGAAGAGTTGTCTGCCGTGAAAGATGGCAGCCGCGTCCGCACCCATGGATCGAGTGGGCTGTTTTTGGGACAGGGTATTCGGGCAGCTTGAACCACTGAAGCGCTGAAAAAGCTGAAACACTGAATACACATTCCTTCAGCGGTTCAAGTGCCTGAGCAGCGAGCGGGAAGCCGCATGACCATTTCCATGCAGGGAAAGGCTCAAAGGGTCTGCGCCAGGTTATGGATCCACTTCCTGGAAAGAAAGCGGCGCATGCCCAGCAGCCATTTGGTGAGTTCTTCTGTCATCACCAGCAGGTAGACCAGATACACCGGCAAATGGAAAAGGAAAGCGCCGGCGACGGCCAGGGGCACGCCGATGGCCCAGATAATGCCGGCGTCGAGCAGCAGGGCGAAGCGTGTGTCGCCGCCGCTGCGGAAGATGCCGACGAAGAGGATGAGGTTGGAAGCACGCAGCCAGAGCAGCAAGCTGATGATTACCAGCACTCGCTGCGTGTAGTCAATAACCGCTGCCGAGACCTTATACATGCCCAGCAGGGGCTCGACGCCAAGCAGGATCAGGCTGCCGACGAACAGACCGCCCAGCGCTCCCAGCCCCAGCGAGCGCCCGGCGTACTGGAAGGCCTTGGTCTCCTCTCCGGCGCCGATGCGGTTGCCGACCAGCACGGCGCATGCGTGGGCGATGCCGTTGAACGCCACGATCGCCAGGTTGTCGATCGATGAGGCGATGTTCATCGCCGCGATCGACTCGGTGCTGATGCGGGCATAGACGATGTTATAGGATGTGACCCCCAGCGCCCACAGGACCTCGTTCACGGCGACCGGCGCGATGGGTTTCAAGATGCGTGCTGCGAAAGCGAGGTCGAAGTTGAGGATATCGACTAGCGACACCGCAGCCGGGAGGCGGCGGTATAGGGTGATGCCAACCAGGACTAAAGCCTCCAGCACCCGGGTGATCAGCACGGAGACCGCCGCACCCAGGATGCCCAGCCTGGGCAGTCCGCCAATACCGAAAATCAGCAGGAAGCTCAGCAGCGCGTTGAAGGTCAGCGCGGTTCCACTCACAAACAGGGGCAGGCGCACATCTCCGGTGCTGCGCAGCACTGCAGAAAAGCAGAACGTAACCGGCAGGAAGAGAAAGCTCCAGCCGAATACCCGCAGATAATCGCTGCCCAGGCGGATGACCTGCGGGTCCTGAGAGTAAATTCCCAGAACGAAGGAAGGGAGGAGCACAGACAGCAGGAAAAAGGCCGTCCCACCGGCCATTGCCAGCTTGAGCGCCAGGCCGAGAACCCGGCGGATGTTGGGGACATCTCCCTTCCCCCAGAGCTGGGCGGTGAAGATGGCGGATCCGCTGGTGATGCCGAACAGGTACAGGGTGAGCAGGAAATAAACCTGGTTGGAGAGACCGACCGCGGCGACTGATACTTCACCGAGCTGGCCGATCATCATCACGCTCACCAGATTGAGCGAAGACATGACCAGGTTCTGCAGCGCGATCGGCAGCGCAGTGGAAAACAGGCGCGCGAAGTACTCGCGATCGCGGTAGAAGTTGAGCAGTTTTTCTCTGCGTTCCCGGAAGAGGGCCAGGTTCAAAAAAGGGATCTCCCTGCGAATGGATTAACTCACCCGCTGTAGGATGCGTGCAGAGGTACTACCCTGGATCAGCCCTGCAGGGCTGCAGCGATGGCGGCGATGAAATCGGGGCTGCTGCCGCAGCAGGCGCCGACGATGCGGGCGCCCTGATCGACGTAGGCGACCACCTGGCGGGCAAAATCCTGCGGGCCGGTGTCGTACACTGCCTGGCCATCGACGATCACCGGCAGGCCGGCGTTCGGCTTGGCGATGAGCGGCGCCCCGGGCAGTACGCTGCTCATCTGCTGCAGGACTTCGCTGACCACCTGCAGACCCTCTCCGCAGTTCGCCCCGATCGCGGTCAGTCCTAAAGGCCAGAGCTCCTCGGCCGCCTGCTTTGCACTCACCCCCATCATGGTGCGTCCCCGGCGGCCAAAGCTCATGGAGAGCAGCACGGGCAGACCGGTGACCTGGAGCGCCGCACTGACCGCAGCGCGGGCTTCTTCCAGGTCTGTCATGGTCTCCACCCAGACGGCGTCCACGCCTCCTTCTGCGAGCGCTGCGGCCTGTTCGGAAAACACCTCGAAAGCCGCCTCATAAGTCAGCGGGCCGAAGGGCTCCATCAGTTCGCCGGTCGGGCCGATATCGCCGGCAACAAAGCGTTCCGGTCCGGCTGCCTGGCGGGCCAGCCGCGCGCCGGCCAGGTTGAGTTCACGAACACGCTCCTCCAGCCCGGCCTTTGCCAGCTTCATGCGGTTGCCGCCGAAGGTGTTGGTCAGGATAATCTGCGAGCCGGCCTGCAGGTAGGCACTATGCAGAGAGAGGATTTTCTCGGGCTGCTCGACGTTCCAGATTTCGGGAGGGCTGCCGGCCGGCAGCCCGGCGCTCATCAGCATCGTCCCAGCCGCGCCATCTGCGATCAGCGCGGCTCCTGACGCCAGGATCTGTTTTAGATCGCGGCCTGACTGACCGGTGGTTAATGGGGACGGGTCTGTGGCTGGGTTCTGCATGGCCTGGAGCTCCTTTGCATGCGCGATCCTGTCCGATCGCAGGGAGATTGAATTGTTGAAACGAATAAGAGAGAAAGAATTCGAGTGGTAATCATATTACAGGTTGAACTGCTGCGCAAGCCTTTCCGGAAGGGGTAGGGGAAACCCCCCTGTAAACTGGGGATTTTCCCATCGCGGAATAGGAACATTCCGTATTGTGATCTTTTTTCTGGCGGGTTATATTGCATCTGTACAGCGGGGGGCTGAAACAGAAAGGAAGGATCATGCGCAGCATTCACGCTCTTTACGACCAGTATGAAACCGTCGATCAGGTGGTTGAGGTTCTGCAGGAAAGCGGCATTCCCATGCGCAGCATCGTGCTGAAATCGGGCGATCAATGGGGGTACCCGGCCCTGCACGCCAGCGAGCCGCTGGTGAAGCGTGAGTTGGTCTATCTTCAAGTGCAGATTCCGGATGGGCTGGAAAAGCAGACCCGCGAACTGGTGTGTAACTCCGGCCCCGTGGATGTGCGTGAGGAGGGCAGTAATACTGGCAGGCAGAGTCCCCGGATGGCGGTTGTTCCCGCACGGCAGTCCACGCCCATTCAACCAAAGTAAGGTGTGGAATACGGTGCGGTTAAACAGAAGCCACGCGAACAGCGTGGCTTCTGCAATTTAAGTGTGAAAGGCCAGATGCTATGCGGCCAGAGGCTGGCCCATGATCTGCAGGAAGCGCTCGCGATCCATGGTCTCGGTTTCGAGCAGCTCCTGAGCGATCTGCTCGACCTGATCCCGGTGGGTGGTCAGGATGCGCCTGGCTTCTTCGTAGCAGCTTTCCAGGATCTCATGCACAGCCTGGTCGATGTTTTCACACGTTTTCTGCGACCCCTGGAACGCCAGCAGCGAGCGTTCACCGGAGGCCTGGAAAACGCGCAGCCCGGTGCGAGCGTCCATCCCCAGGCGGGTGACCATATCCTCGGCCAGCCGGGTGGCGACTTCCAGGTCGTTGCTGGCGCCGCTGGTGATGTCCTGGAGGAAGATCTCCTCGGCGGCGCGTCCGCCCATTAACCCGGTGATTTTGGCCAGCATTTTACAGCGCGAGATGAGCATCTGATCGTGATCGGGAACGGCAAGCGTGTAACCGCCGGCCTGCCCGCGCGGGATGATCGAGATTTTGACCACCGGATCCGAAAGTTCGGTGTGGTGGATCACCACCGCGTGCCCGGCCTCATGGTAGGCGACGATGCGTTTTTCGTCGAGGCTCATCACATGGCTTTTACGCTGCACGCCGCCGGCGATCTGTTTTTCCACCGCCTCTTCGAAGTCGGACATTTCGATGCAGGAATGGCCGCAGCGCACGGCGTTAATGGCAGCCTCGTTGACGATGTTAGCCAGGTCCGCGCCGACCAGTCCGGGCGTGGCCCGGGCGACCGCCAGCAGGTCGACCTCTGGCGAAAGCTTTTTCCCCTGCGCGTGGATCTTCAGGATTTCTTCGCGCCCTTTCAGGTCAGGGCGGTTGATGTAGATATTGCGGTCGAAGCGTCCCGGGCGGGTGAGGGCCGGGTCGAGCACGTCCACGCGGTTGGTGGCTGCCAGGACGATGATGCCGTCGGAGGGCGAGAAGCCGTCCATCTCGACCAGAAGCTGGTTCAGGGTCTGGTCCTGTTCCATTTCGGCGCCGCTTTCTGAACGGCGGCGGGCACGGCCGACGGCATCGATCTCATCGATAAAGACGATGCAGGGGGCCTTTTTGCGCGCCTTCTGGAACAGGCTGCGGATGCGGCTGGCGCCCACGCCGACAAAGACCTCGGTAAACTCCGAGCCCGAAGTGGCGAAAAAGGGCACGCCGGCTTCACCGGCGACCGCCTTTGCGATCAGCGTTTTGCCGGTGCCCGGGTCGCCGACCATCAGCACGCCGCGCGGCATCCTGGCGCCCATATCCGCAAAGCGCTCGCCGTCTTTCAGGAAGCTGACCACATCGCGCAGTTCCTGCAGGTGGTCATCCAGTCCGGCGATATCCTTGAAGCGGATATCCGGCACGTCAGCAGCCTGGAACGTCTTGCTGCGGCTGCGGTCGGCCGTGTTGTACCGGTAGGTGAAGAAGACCACCGAACCGATCAGCCCGGCAATGAGCAGCAAACCCAGGGGGCTGGCGGCCGGCGATACGCTGGTCTGCGCCATTTCAAACTGCACGCCGGTAAGCTGGCTTTCGGTGAGGCCCAGCAGGTGAAGCTGTTCGAGCAGAGAAGCATTGGGGTCGCGCTGGGCGATAACGGTCTTGCCATCGGCAGCTGTAATGGTCAGCCGGCCGTTCAACGAATCCACGATGCGTGTTACCCGGCCGCCGGCAATTTCCGCGGCGACTTCGCTCAGTGGGATGACCTGTGGTTTTTCCTGGGAGTTGGGCCAAAGCGCTGCAGTGATGACGATCAGGATCAGGACCGCGCTGCAGGCAATCACTAACAATCTGCGTTCTCTGACAGAGATCTTGCTTTCTGAATGGTTCTCTTTATTCATCTACCGCTACCCTACCTATCTATGAGAGAGGGGCCTCTTCCGGTAACGAAAGGAAATCCCCTCATATGCAGAATGCACAGGAGCGTGCACTTCCGAGACCTTTTCATATGACAATAAATATTCGTGAGGGGTTATTTTATCAGGCCTGAGTGGAAAAGGCGGCGATAATGAGAAAAGTCACAAAAATGTAAGTTATCTGGGATGATCTATCTTCTTTCACACATGGCTCCAGGCCTGCCCATCCCCGGTGTGTTTACAGGCTATAATTTGACCTGACCGGCTGCTGATCTGTTCCCCCGCTGGGGGCGGTTCCTGGAACAGGAGTGCACAGGCCCGGCTCTGGACGGCCCCGGCCGGCGTGCTGTTCGGGGCGGCGAACCTATTTCTCACTTAATCATAAGAAGGCAGGGAAGAAAATGAAAACCGATCCTTATCTGTGCGGGCGTCCGGTGACCATGGGCACGCGTCACATGGCGGCCAGCTCCCATTACCTCGCCAGCCTGGCCGGATATGACGTGCTGGAAGCCGGCGGTTCGGCCGCCGATGCTGTCATAGCCATTAATGCAGTGCTGGCTGTCGTCTACCCTCACATGTCGGGCTTAGGCGGCGATTTCTTCTGCCAGGTCTGGGATCCCAGAGAGGGCCAGGTGCGGGCGCTGAACGCTTCGGGTCGTTCCGCTGCGCGTGCCAGCATCGAACTTTACCGCTCCAGAGGTCACGCCGGGATCATTCCGGTGCGCGGACCGCTGGCTGCTCTGACGGTGCCCGGCGCGATTGACGGCTGGTGGGAGCTGCATCAGCGCTACGGCCGCCTGGACTGGGAGCGCCTGTTTCAGCCTGCCATTCGCTACGCCGGGGAGGGCTTTCCTCTCACACCAAAATTCCAGGCTTCCATCGCAGCGAACAGCGAAGTCCTGAGCCAGTATGAAGCGACCGCTGCTGCCTATCTGCCCGGCGGACGGCCGCCAAAGGCAGGGGCGATCTTCCGGCAGCCCGATCTGGGCCGCTCGCTGCGCCTGATCGCCGCAGGCGGGCGTGAGGTGGTTTACCGCGGAGAGCTGGGTGAAGCCATAGTGCGCGGCCTGCAGCAGGCCGGCGGGCTGCTGACCATGGACGACCTGGCCAGCCACACCTCGGAATGGGTGGATCCGCTGCGCAGCGATTACCGCGGCTATGAGATCAGCGAACTCCCGCCCAATACCCAGGGGATTGCAGTCCTGCTGATCCTGAACCTGCTGGAAGGCTTCGACCTGCAGGCGGTTGGCGAGGGCACCGCAGACTACTACCACCTGATGACGGAGGCCGTCAAGCTGGCCTATGCGGATCGTGACCGCTGGGTCACCGACCCGACCTGCATCGAAATCCCTTACGAGCGGCTGCTTTCAAAGGAGTATGCCCGCCAGCGGCGCGCAGGCATCGATATGCAGCGAGCCGCTCCGGAGAGCCAAATTGCCCCCGGAGACGGCGGGGATACTGCCTATTTCTGCGCGGTCGACAGCGACGGGCTGGCGGTCTCAGCGATCCAGTCGCTCTTCTGGGGATTTGGTTCGGCGTTCATGCCTCCCGGCACCGGCCTTCTGCTGCAGAACCGCGGTTCGTACTTCTCTCTGGACGAGAACCACCCCAACGCACTGGCGCCCCGGAAGCGCACGTTCCACACCATCATACCGGCCATGGCGCTGAAGGACAGCAGGCCGGTGCTGGTCTTTGGTTCGATGGGCGGCGAAGGACAGCCGCAGACCCAGACGGCCCTGGTCACGCGGATCATCGATTTTGGCTGCTCCGTGCAGCAGGCCATCGAGCTGCCGCGCATTCTGTACGGCCGCACATGGGGTCAGCCAACCCAGACGCTGAAGCTGGAAAGCAATATCCCTGGCGAAACTGCGGCCGAGCTGAGCCGCCGGGGGCACGATGTGGAAATTTATCCCCAGTGGTCGCCTTCCATGGGCCATGCCCAGGCGATCTGGATCGATCAGCGCGAAGGCGTGCTGCACGGCGGCGCAGACCCGCGCGGCGAGGGCCTTGCGGTGGGGCGCTGAAGAAGGGCAGGTCTCAGACCTGCCCCTACGAGTTATCTGCCTGGTCAGGGATCACGGTGACCCGGGTGCCTTCTCCGGTGACTTTCCAGCCGCGGCGGTCTGTCACACGCGGGTTGTAATCCGGGCTGGTCCAGCGGAACAGCCACAGGGCCTCTTCGGTGCGCATGTTTACACAGCCGCGGCTCATTGGCTCACCGAAATTATCGTGCCAGTAGGTGCCGTGAAAGGCGATGCCGGCTTTGTGAAAAAATGAGACCCAGGGCACACCGGGCAGCTCATAGGCATCCAGGCTGCCTGTCAGGCCGCCGTCGCCCATGTGTTTGGACGGGTGCTTGCGCTCCACCCGAAAATCGCCGCCGGGAGTTTCCATATAGCGTTTGCCCGTGGAAATGCGGGTGTGCAGGACGACACGGTCATCTTCATACGCAGTGAGAGTCTGTTCGGGGATGGAGACCACGACATGCTTGCGCTCAGGCGGGACCCCGGGCGAGATGGGAGCCAGCTCGTCGGCTGAGATCAGGCGGACATGCCCGGCCGGCACATAGTAATGCACCTTCAGCCACTCGTCGGTCAGGCGGTACCAGGGCTCGCCCTGCGGGCTTTCCGCCGTCCCGGTCACCCAGTGGACCGACCCGTAATACAGCCGGTAAAGCTGCATCCAGCCGCCATTACGGGTCTGGTAGATGGCCCGGGTGAAAGGCACAGTGATTTCCCCCAGCCGCCCGGCAGAAGAGACATTCGTTACAGGCGTATTGAGATGGGCGTAATCGACGCGCTGGATGTATGCGCTGTGCACGAAACCGCGCTCCAGCCGGTACCAGCGCGGGTTGTGTGCAGGCCCGTGTTCAGCGATCACTTCTTCTTTCAGCCGCAGCAGGGCATCGCGGGGCAGCTTCCGCAGGATCTGGCTTTCCGTGTGCGGGCGGGCGTAAACCGGCAGGTTTTTCCTGGCGGCGCGCCCGAGCATCTCGGGCGCTTCGGGCGCTTTCAGCGGCCATTCCGACAGGCTTGGGGGCAGCGGGCCCAGCGCCAGGGCGGATAAGGAAAGCAGCGAGAGCTTGAGGAATTCGCGTCGGGAGAGACTCCGGCTCATCTTTAAAAGCGGACCTCAGGTCGAGGAGCCTCCCATCTCCACCGCGAGGACGTCGTAATAAGTGCCAGCGCCAAACCCGTCGATGAGCACGTGATCACCCGGTTTCAGCTCTTTCAGCCCGCGCAGGAAGGCGATCATATTGGATGCAGCGCTGACGTTGCCGAAATCGGAGAGCAGCCAGGGCATGGGGATGTGAATGCCTTCGCGCTGCAGGTGTTTTTCTTTCAACTTGTTGATCTTGTAGTTGGCGTGGTGAACGATCGCAACGGCGATGGATTTATCCGGCATGTTGAGGGCCTGCAGGCGCTCCTGGTATGCCTGGAACACCTCACGCACCACTTCGACGCCGGTGCGCACAAACAGCTTGACCATGCCCATAGGACCGGCCATCACGACCGTAGAATCATCCTCTGGTTCGTGCATCATTCCGGACACGCGAATGTGGTTTTCGCCCTCGTGGTGGACCTCCAGCAGCGATCCGCTGGCGCTGCGCTGGCCGGTGTGCGGGTAGGTCATGCGCACGGCCAGCACGCCTTCTTCGTCGAATACCTCGTGGTCTCTGCCCACCAGGAATTTCATTGACTTCCCGGGGATCAGGCCGATCACTCCGGCACCGTTGCCGAAAAGCTGCAGCGCGTTCTTATCGCGGGTGCCCTGCATGTAGCGGCTGAGGCCTTCAATGCCGCCCACCAGGACTTTCTTCCCCAGCAGCTCACGGGCGATGTTCCTGACCAGCCCTAATTTTTCCGAAATGCGCGGGTTCAGGGCCATGTGCAGCGCAGCAGTGGAACTGTCACAGGCTTTGTGGATGATCACCTTGAGGGCTTTTTCGGGGATGCCGGCCAGGGCGGAGATGCGAGCGGCATAATCCTCGATGACAGGCGCGCTGACGCCGATCAGGACTGCGTCCACCTCGGCGGGATCCCAGCCCAGGGCCTGCATCGCTTTACGCAGGAAATGCGCCCCCACCTGCACCTCCAGTTCGATGTGTTCTTCCTGGCTCAACAGCGGGATGTGGTGGCGGTGGTTAAAGCCCAGCTCAGAGAGGTTGAGTAAATCATCCTCACTCATGGCTTCGCCCAGGCGCTGCTCGACCAGTTCCTGGAGGGCGCGGTTATCGTAGCTCTGGCCCCACGCACCGTAAACGCCGCCGGTGCCGGTCACCGGGCTGGTGACCTGTTCGGTCCCGATGGCTATTCCACCAGCCAGTGGGATCTCCTCAATCTCGACCTGCGGACGATCAAAGAAAGAGGTGTAAACATCTACTGGATGTAACGATTGTTCAGTTGCGCTCATGGTCTCCATCCGCTGATTCTGATAATCACTACCAGTAATAACCCCATTATACACAGCGGTTACGCTTCTTGAATGAGAAACCCTTCTTTACGCTCTATTCTTCTTATGTTAAGATTAAAAATCTTCATTTTCCCGCGATCCGACCTTTATTCAGCAGAATCGCAAGGATGACAGACAATCGAATATTGAACGGAGGCGAAGATGGCTGACTTTAAGCAAAATCTGCGTGCGTATGCAGATCTGATTGTTCGAGTAGGTGTCAACCTGCAGCCCGGACAGGACCTGATGATCACCAATATTATCAACCGGGGAGTATCCCTGCAGACCGCTCCACTGGTGCGCGCCATCGCTGCCGCTGCTTATGAAGCCGGCAGCAGGAAGGTTGACGTGATCTGGTCGGATCCGGAACTCAGGCTGCTCAACTTCACGAAAGCCTCACCCGACGCCGCAGTCGATTATCCGGACTGGATGGCCGACGCGCTGCAGCGCCACGTTGAAAACGGCGGCGCTCTGGTCACCATCCACGCAGATGACCCCGGACTGCTGAGCCAGGTGGACTCGGACCTGGTTTCTGCCGCGCAGCAGTCGGCGCTCAAGAAAACCCATCATGCTCGCCAGTATACGCAGAGCAACAAGGTCAACTGGCTGGTGATCGGGGCTTCATCCCCCGATTGGGCCCGGCGCGTCTTCCCGGATCTGCCCGAAGAGGAGGCTGTGGACCGGCTGTGGGAGACCATTTTCAAGGTCTGCCGCGTGGACCGGCAGGATCCGGTGGCCGCCTGGCAGAATCACATCGAAGACTTGAAGAGCCGCACCGATTACCTCAACCACAAACACTACACGGCGCTGAAGTTCAGTGGTCCGGGCACCGACCTGACCGTTGGCCTCCCGGACGGGCACATCTGGCGGAGCGGCCGCGGGCAGACGCAGTCGGGCATCCCCTTTATCCCCAACCTGCCCACAGAGGAGCTGTTCACCGCACCGCATCGCGCGAAGGTGGAAGGCGTGGTGACGGCCACCAAGCCGTTGAGCTACGGCGGCTCACTCATTGAAGACTTTACCATACGCTTTGAAGGTGGTAAAGTTGTCAGCGTTTCGGCGCGCAAAGGGGAGAACGTGCTGCAGAAACTGGTGGACACGGACGAAGGCTCGTCGCGGCTGGGTGAAGTGGCCCTGGTGCCGTACAGCTCGCCGATTTCACAGACCGGCATTATGTTTTTCAATACGCTCTACGACGAGAACGCTGCCTGTCACCTGGCGCTGGGTTCCGCATATCCGTTCAACCTGGCGAACGGGGAAGCAATGAGCAGCGAAGAGCTGCTGGCGGCCGGATGCAACCGCAGCGTTGTGCATGTAGACTTCATGGTGGGTTCAAACCAGATCGATGTGGACGGCGTGTGTGCGGACGGCACCCACGAGGCAGTGATGCGCCTCGGCGAATGGGCGTTCGACCTTTGATGCGTTTTCGCTACGGGGGTAGGTAAATTTACAGGTGATGAAAGTGGCATATGGGAAACCAAAACCGCTCTCCTGAACTTTCACGGCTGGACAGGCTGCGCAGCATCTACCGGGAATATCCGGCCCAGTTCTGGGTAGTGGTGTTTGGCACCTTTATCGACCGGCTGGGCGGGGCGATGATGTTCCCGTTCTTCACGCTGTACATCACGCAGAAATTCAACATCGGCATGACCCAGGTCGGGGGGCTGTTTTTCCTGTTCTCGATTTCGGCGGTGGTGGGCAGCATTGCCGGCGGGGCGCTGACCGACCGCCTGGGTCGTAAGATCATGATGATCTTTGGCCTGGTGATGAGCGCCACATCCGCACTGCTCATCGGCACGATCGACCAGCTGGCGCTGTTTATGCTGGTGGTCCCCGTTGTGGGGCTGCTGGCTGAATCCGGCGGGCCGGCGAGCCAGGCCCTGGTCGCGGATATCCTGCCGGAGGAGAAGCAGGCCGAAGGTTACGGGATCATCCGTGTGGCGTTCAACCTGTCGGTAGCCATCGGGCCGGTTCTGGGCGGTTTTCTGGCCTCGCGCTCGTTCATCCTGCTGTTTATCGCTGATGCTGTCGCCAGCCTGATCACGGCGGGGATCGTGTTCTTCGTCATCCAGGAGAGCCGCAAACCGGCTGCCCAGGATCAGCCGCAGGAGAGCGTGGTCGACACATTCAAGGGTTACGGCCGTGTGCTGCAGGACCGGGCCTTCCTGTGGTTCATGGTGGCCTCGATGTTATCTGCGCTGGTCTACCTGAATATGAACACCACGCTGCCCGTGTACCTGCGCGACAACCACAGCGTGACCACGCAGGGGTTCGGGTACATCCTGAGCCTGAACGCCATTATGGTGGTGCTGCTCCAGTTCCCGACCACCCGCTGGGTGAACCGCTACCGCCCGCTGATCGTGATGACGGTGGGCACGCTGCTTTACGCGCTCGGTTTTGCCATGTACGGTTTTGTGAACCTGTATGCCCTCTTCCTGGTGGCCATGGTGATCATCACGATCGGAGAAATGATGGTCAGCCCGGTGGGGCAGGCAATCATCGCGCGCATGGCGCCGGCGGACATGCGCGGGCGGTATATGGCAGCATTTGGATTTTCATGGGTGATCCCTTCCGCTGTCGGACCTGTGCTGGCCGGGCTGGTGCTGGACAATCTGAACCCCGATCTGCTGTGGTATTTCGCCGGCATCATCGGTGTGCTGTCCGCGCTGACCTATTTTGCCCTGGAACAGCGCGCCGGGCAGACGAAGTATGCTGCGGTTGACCAGCGCCTGGAGATCATGGAGCGCCTGGAAAACGGTGATCTGAGCGTCGAAGAAGCTGCCCGCCTGCTGGAAGGCATCGGCGAAGGCACCTGGGCGAAGCTGGCCGGGCAGCATGTCGAAGCTCCCCGCAGCCGCCGCAGCGTGCGCATCCGGGTCAGCGATCTGCGCTCGGGCGCCGTGAAAAGCGAGCTGTCCCTGCCGGTGGGGCTGGTCAGTATGGCACTGCACGCCAACGGAAAGCTGTCGCCTGCACTGGAGCGCTACAGCCTGGCGGACCTGGGTGAATTAATCAGCCGCAGCCTGACGAAGGACAGCCCGCAGCAGCTGGAAACAGACGACGAACGGGTGGATATCAGCCTGGAATAAGGTAAGCGGATAACGGCCGCACTTCTGGAATTGAAAAAGCCCTGGCGCTCTCACCTGAAGCGGCGCCAGGGCTTTCGATTTCCTTAGCAAACCCTCAACCAGTAGAGGATGTTAATGTTCCGGGGTATGGTCTGCCTTCTCGAAAATGGGCAGGTAGCGCACGCCCAGCGTGAAAGCCAGCAGTCCGTAGCCGAGCACCCCGGCGCTCACGGCAAACTCCGTCCAGGTGGGGAAGTAGGAGGCCGCTACGACGTTGCCGAGGACACCGGGCGACCAGTCCGGCGGTACGACCAGGCCGGAGAGGGTCACGTTCCAGCGGTTGATGACCACACCCATCACCACCAGACCGAGACCGGTCAGCAGGGCGCGATCGTCGCGCTGCAGGCTGGGCGTCAGCAGCAGGATGGCCGGGACGATGCCGCCGAAGACCACTTCAAGCCACCAGAATGTCTGCATGTAAGGTGTGGTGGCTGAAAGCCGTTCGAGTGCGCTGATGGTACCCGGGGCGTGGCTGTAGTACGAGGTGGCTGCCCAGTCCCAGATCTTCAGATAAAGGTAGGCCAGCAGCACGAACCCGGCGAAGCGGGCCACATCCCGCTTCAACCAGCTGCTGACCAGTTTGCGCTGGGTGATTTTGGATGTCACGACGGTGGCAAACAGGGTCAGGGATACCCCGCCGGCGACAGCCGAGACGATGAACATAACCGGCAGCGAAGGCTTGAACCAGATGGCGCGCCCGGAGAGCACCCCGTATGTGGCTCCCAGCGAAGACTGGTGCAGCATCGAGAGACCCATACCGATGACAGCCATTACGGGCGTCAGGCGGTGCAGGCTGTGGGCGAACCGGCGCAGCTTCGGCCAGCGGGCGAAAAAGCGGCTCTCGAAAATAACCGGAAGGAACTCCACCATCAGCACCGTCGAGTACAGAATCACGCACCAGGTGATTTCCCACAGGACAGAGTGAACATTCCAGTAGACCAGCGGGTGCCAGAAGCGGTCCGGCCGGCCGATATCCATGGCCAGCACCAGCATGGCGGAGGTGTAGCCGAGGAAACCGACGAAGACCGCGGCGCGGGCCATGGGCTCGAAGCGCCTGACGCGGAACAGGTAGACGATGGCGGAAAAGGTGAACGCACCGGCGCCCAGAGCGATGGAGGAAAGGTCCTGCGTAATCCACAGCCCCCAGGGGACGCGATCGGTCAGGCCGGTCACCTGCAGGCCAAAGATCAGCGTACGCAGGATTCCGACCAGCCCGAAAGCGATCATCACCAGCAGCATGGCGACCCACAGCCGGAAGGGAGAGATCGAGATCCGCCGTAGAGAGAGGGGGGTGGTGGTCATTCAGGCCTCCTTCTCGGGCAGAACATAATGCACCTTCGGTTCTGTGCCGAAGTCCTCGCGCAGGCGGAAGGTCACGTGCTCGTTCAGGAACTTCGAGATCGGGCTTTCGGGGTCTTTGATGTTGCCGAAAACACGCGCTCCCACCGGGCAGATGTTGACGCAGGCCGGTGTGGCCTGGGGATCCACGCCCGGGGTCAGCCCTGCGGCGAGCCCCCGGTCGATGCGGTGCACGCAGAATGTGCATTTTTCGACCACGCCGCGCGGGCGGCGCGGCACTTCGGGGCTGCCCCAATCAGGGGTGTAAGGGTTCTCTTTATCGGGCACCTTCCAGTTGAAGCGGCGTACGTCATACGGGCAGGCCACTTCGCAGTAGCGGCAGCCGATGCAGCGGTCGTAATCCATGGCGACGATGCCGTCTTCGCGCACCCAGGTGGCGCCAACCGGGCAGACCTTCACGCAGGGCGCCTGCTGGCAGTGCAGGCAGGGGCGGGTCATGAAGAAGTCGATCCCGTCTGCGGTGGTCTCCGGGAAGCCGACATTCCAGCGCATGTTGTCATCAGCTACATCGTTTGTGGCCTGGCAGGCACGGATGCAGTACTGGCAGCCGATGCAGGTCGCCAGGTTGATGCCCATGTGCCACTCGTAATCGCCCGAAGCGTGTGAATCGTGTGTGGCCCGCCCGATGCCTTCGATGGCGTCTGCGGAGAGGGGGCCGGTGGTGACCATCTGGGTCACGACCATGGCACCGGCTGTGGCTCCGCCGATCTTCAACAGGTCACGGCGAGTGAGGATGGGGGCTTTCTCCGTCTGCTTTCCGGCTTCGTTATTCTTCTTCGTCACCGGCATCCTCCTCTTTGCGAGCCCTGCGAAGGTTATTGGCAACAATCCAGGCCGTGGAGCCACCCAGCACCAGGCCGACGATGCCGCCCTGGAAGAGGGTGGTCAGATTGCGGCTGGCCAGTGCGGCCTGAAGGGTCTGGGTCTGGGTTTCGAGGGCCTGAATACGCTCTTCGGGCGTATGCACCCTGGCGGCCGGCGTGGGCTGGGGTTCGGGGCTATCACCGGCTTCACCGGCTTCGAGGGCTGCAGCGGCCCCGGCCTCCCAGCCCGGCAGTGAAAAGCCGGCATGCAGGGTGTCGGTGTGGCAGGCAACGCAGGTGGCCGGGGTGATGGTAAAGGAGTGACCGGTGGGGACGATCCCATCCACCGGCGGTACTTCCGGCGGGATGACCAGCGCATGGCAGTCCACACAGCCGATGCCTTTCTGGCCGTGCAGATCTTCCAGATATTCGCCCATGCTGTCTTTGTGGCAGTTCAGGCACATCTGGTCGGGATCTTCAAAGCGGGCGGACTGGCTGTGCGGGTTGTGGCAGTCGGTGCAGCCGACGTTGGCTGCCGAGTGGCCGGTCAGGCGCCATTCACTCAGCGTGGTGGTATGGCAGGCGCCGCAGTAGGCCGCGTCATCGCGCACCGGAGCCGGCACCTCGGGATGGTTCGGGTCCACCTCGCCGTGACAGGCTTCGCAGGTCACGCCGGGAGCGGTGTATTCGCCGCTGGTTGCCTGATAGCCGGTGGTGTGGCAGAGCAGACAGTCGCCCTGGTCGTTTAAACCGTGCCAGCGCTCCTGAAAGACCGGATCATCGAACGCATGCGCATGCGAGCTGTTTTCCCACTGGTTGACCACGTCGAGGTGACAGGAGGCGCATTCTTTGTTCTCAGGTTCCGGCTCCTGGGGGTCCGGAGCGGCAGCGGCCAGGCCAACCGCGGCCAGCCCGACCAGCAGCCCAACGGCGAGGCCGATCAGCAGAGAGAATAAACGTCTGTGCTCATAGGCGAATGATTTCATGCAAACCTCACGATGCAACCTTCACAGGTTTGTCGGACGGACGGCTGGTGGGGGGAGCCGCCGGCCCCTCCTGGCAGTCTGCCAGGCGACCATGGTCTCGCAGATAATTCCAAAAAGCCTGCTGCGCGCTGCTGAACGGCGTGGACAGGCAGCGGCCGGCGTAAACTGTGCGCCGGATGTCCAGATCGCGAACCGGCACCGGGACCACGAAGTCCGGAACCAGGCGTGACATCAGCAGCCGGGGGATGAATGCGATTCCGCTGCCCTCCAGCACGGTGAGGGCAATCCCCTCCAGGCTGCCCAGGTTCATGATCGGATTCAACTGCGCAATGGAAAAACCCTGGCGGGACAGCTCATCGCTCAACATTTCGTAGAGGTCCGTGTCCTGCCCGGGGAGGATGAATTTTTCTCGCGTCAGTTCCTGAAAATCGACGGCTTCTCGGCTGGCCCAGGGGTGATTGCGAGGCACGATCAGCACGATCTCCTCATCCGCGATGGGGATAAACACCAGGTCCGGACTTTTCACCGCCTGGCAGATAACGGCGATATGGATCGAGCCATTCACCAGCGCTTCCAGCACCTCGGCCTGCGAGAGGACGCGGCAGTTTGCCTTTACCTGCGGGCAGGCATTGTGAAAACCGGCCAGCAGGCGGGGCAGCAGGTAGCGGCCGCTGGGTGCACAGCAGCCGATGATCAGGTTCCCCTGCACCTCGCCCCGGATCGATTCCATGGTCTCCTCGATGAGCGTAGAAAGGTTGACCACATCCTGCGCCAGAGGGACAAGAGCCTTCCCGGCTTCGGTTAGCTGCAGTGAACGCCCACAGCGCACAAACAGAGGCAGGCCGAAGTGATCTTCCATACCCTGGATGATCCGGCTTACCCCTGGCTGTGTGATCTGCAGCCGCCTGGCGGCCTGCGTAAAGCTTAATGTCTCGGCAGCAGCCAGAAAAACATTAAACTGGTGGGCGTTCAGACTTAACATCTTCTCATAATCTTCCTGTAGAGCATACTAGCACAAAGCAAATTTTATTAACAAGTGACAATGGTCATATACTGGTAGGGATGAATGATAAGTGTTTGTTATTTAAGTCACTTGAATCTATGTCAATGTCTTATATAATCCTTTTATGGTTCTCATTTGTATTTAATCCTTTTTAATCTGGGAACGCGGACAAGAGGAAGACGCGGATGAAAAGGAACCTGATCCCTGCACTGATCCTCGTGCTTATTCTGCTGAGCGCCTGTGCCCAGCCGTCGCCCCCCACAACCGAAGCGCCTCCGGCCACGACGGCGCCCGTCACCCGGGTAGAGCCTGAGGCGGTTACGCAGCAGCCGGCGAGCACCCAGGCGGTCGAAACTTCGCCTGTGGAACCTGCCGGAGAAGGGGACGCGTGCCTGGCCTGTCACAGCAGCCCGGAACTGCTTGCCGCCAGCGCAGATGCAGCGGGAAGCACTCAGGCCGGGGAACTTGATAAATACCTGGTCGACGGGGAACAGTTCCCCCAGTCGGTTCACGGTTTGAACGGATGTATGAGCTGCCATGGGGGGCAGGCAGCTGAGGATAAAGCGACCGCACACCTCGGTATGACGGCGGATCCGGGCAGCAGCGCGCAGGCGCTGTGCGGCGAATGCCATCCCAATGTGACTGCCGTTCATGCCGGCAGCCTGCACATGAACCTGAGCGGGATCCGCTACGCGCTGAAGCAGCGCAGTCTGCTGGCCGATCATCCGGCTGTGGACGAGGCTGTGGATGCGGTTTTTGGCGATTACCAGGCTGCCTGCGGCGACTGTCATGTCAGCTATCCGGAGGCCGCCGGCGGCGGGCTGATTGCCGGGCATATGTTCCAGCGCCGGCCGGACATGGAGGCCACCTGTACTGCATGTCATAACACCCTGGCTAGCGCGGAGTTTCTCGGTGAGAATGGGCACAGCGGGGACGTGCACTACACCCAGGGTGGTATGGAATGCGTGGACTGCCATGAGGGAAGTGAAATGCACGGGCAGCCCGCAGAATGCCAGACCTGCCATCCGGGCCCGGAAGGCCAGCAGCTGCCGCCGCCCAATCACCGCTACGATGGCGTACAGTCTCCGCGCTGTGAAACCTGCCATATCACCGTGGCTACCGGGAATGACGACATTCTGATGCACGAAATGCACGGCAGCAAACTCTCCTGCCAGGTGTGCCATGCTACGGTTTACCAGAACTGTGAAAGCTGCCATATCGAGGCAGACGGTGAGGTGGATTTCGAAGCCAGTCCGGGCTTCCTGATCGGGCGGAACCCCATGCAGACTTACGACCGCCCATATGAGTACGTTCCGGTGCGGCATGTACCGGTGGAACCCGGCACCTTCGACAGCCTGGGCGCAAACCTGCTGAAGAACTTTGCCAGAGTGGAGACCTGGAAATACGCCACACCGCATAACATCCAGCGCAACACACCGCAAACCACCACCTGCACCGCCTGCCACGGCAGCGACCAATTCTTCCTCACGGTAGACAAGATAGACCCGGCAGAGGTGGAAGCAAACCGGAATGTGATTGTCGACCAGCCGCCTGCGGAGATTACCTCTTCGGAGCAGTTCCGCTGAAAGATTCACATATGATAACTGGACAGCGCCGGCGAGAACCGGCGCTGTCTTCGTTTACCCGCGCGGATCCAAATTGAGAAATTCATTTTCCGGACAAAATCCTTTAATCTGTACTCAAAAATGGATCATTAAGGGTATAATTTACATTTAATAACCTGTTCCGAACGAGCCGAAACCTGGGGGTTGGAGGTGTTTTATGGAATCGTTACACGATGGAGTGCAACCGGTCGATGTAGGCAGCAGGCTGCGACAGCTTCGCCAGGAGCGCGGCAAATCTATGCGCGCACTGGCACGCGACAGCGGCCTTTCGACCAATGCACTCAGCATGATCGAAAGGGCGCGCACATCGCCCTCTGTCAGCACGCTGTACAAAATCGCGGAGGCACTTGAGGTCCCCATCACTGCATTCTTTCGAGAAGAACCAGCCCGGCAGGAAATTGTTTTTTGCAAGTCCACAAACCGCAACCGGGTCTCCTTCCCCTTTGGATACTGGGAAGGCCTGGGCGGTGAATATTTCGTCGGCCATGTTGAACCGTTCCTGCTCACGCTGGAACCGGGCGGCAGCAGCGGACCATTTGGAATGCTGCACACCGGGCACGAGTTTGTCATGTGCCTGAAGGGCCGGCTGGAGTATGAAGTGGAAGATGAGACCTACGAACTGCTGCCGGGTGACAGCCTGATCTTTGCCGCTCAGCTCCGCCACCGCTGGCGCAACCCGGGAGACGAGATCGCACAGGCTGTTTTCGTTCTGGCTGGCTTCGAACAGGGCGAGCGCCCCAGCGAGTTCCACATTTCTTCCGGTATGAAAGGGGGCGCAGAAAACGGTGAAAATGGCTTTGACGACGACAACGGCGATGAAGGCAGCGATGAAGGCGGCGAGGAAAGCGTTGAAATTTAAATCAACTTAACCGGGGAACCCGTGCTATAATTCAGCCGTTAAGGAACCACCTTCTCGACCTGAAACAGCATGTTCTGGATACAAACCCTGGCTTCATCCAACCCGCAGCAGTGCGTTGAAACCTGCACAGTCCAGCGCGGCGGAAACGCCAATCCGCTCAACAGGCGTTGGGCGGGAGCTATCAGGTTTTCGGGTCGCTAGTTCCTGGAAGAGCTGATCTATCGCCCGACGCGAATGCGGAGGGCGATTTTTTATGGAGATAATGCATGTATAAAACTCATACCTGCGGAGAACTGCGTGCAGATGATACGGGTAAAACGGTGAAACTTGCCGGCTGGGTGCACCGCCGGCGGGATCACGGAGGGGTGACCTTCATCGACCTGCGTGATCGCTTTGGGCTGGTGCAGATCGTCACCAACCCCGACTCGTCCCCGGAAGCTCACCAGACGCTTCAGGCTGTGCGGAATGAGTGGGTGATCCAGGTCGAAGGCGTGGTGCAGCGCCGGCCGGAAGGCGCTGAGAATCCCAACCTTCCTACCGGTGAGATCGAGGTCGAGGCCCACGTGGTGCGGGTGCTCAACGAGGCCCGGACTCCACCCTTCTCGATCAATAAAGATGAAGATGTGGAGGAGTACGTCCGCCTGAAATACCGCTACCTGGACCTGCGCCGGGAGCGGATGCGCTATAACCTGGAGCTCAGGCATAAGGTGGTGTCCTTTATTCGCAATTATTTAAACGCTCATGGTTTTATCGAGGTCGAGACGCCGATCCTGTTCAAGACCACGCCTGAAGGCGCGCGGGATTACCTGGTGCCGTCACGCCTGCATCCGGGTGAGTTTTATGCGCTGCCCCAGTCGCCGCAGCAGTTGAAGCAGCTGCTCATGGTGGCCGGCGTCGAACGCTATTACCAGATCGCGCGCTGCTTCCGGGATGAAGACCAGCGCGGCGACCGCCAGCCGGAGTTCACCCAGCTCGATATGGAAATGTCGTTTGTCGAGCGAGAGGATGTGATGAACCTGGTGGAGGATATGTTCACCAAAATGGTGGCCGAGGTGGTGCCGCACAAACGCCTGCTGCAGAGCCCCTGGCCGCGGCTGACTTACCAGGAGGCCATGGACCGCTACGGCAAGGACAACCCGGACATCCGCTTTGGAATGGAACTGGTGGATATTACAGACCTGGCCGCCGGCAGCGGCTTCAAAGTCTTCCAGGGGGCGGTGGAGAGCGGCGGACATGTGCGCGGGATCAACGCCCGCGGCCTGGGCGATTACAGCCGCAAGCAAATCGATGAACTGACCGCGTTTGTGCAGCAGTACGGCGCGAAAGGGCTGGCTTACCTGGCTATCACTCCGGACGGCGAACAGCGCTCCTCCTTCGCCAAGTTCCTGAACCCGGAAACCCTGCAGGCCCTGCTGGATCGCATGCAGGCCCAGCCTGGTGACCTGCTGCTGTTCGTCGCCGACAAGCCCGCCGTGGTTTACGAGACCCTCGGCCGGCTGCGTGTGCTGCTGGGCGAGCGGCTGAATCTGGTGGACAAAGACGTGCTGGCATTCTGCTGGGTGATCGATTTCCCCTTTGTCAACTGGAACGAAGACGAAAAGCGCTGGGATCCCAGTCACCACCTGTTCACCTCCCCGATGGAGGAGGACATCCCGCTGCTGGACGTGGATCCCAGCAAAGCGCGCGGCACCCAGTATGACTTGGTGCTGAACAATTATGAGGTGGGCGGTGGGTCGATCCGGATTCACGACCGGAACCTGCAGGAAAAGGTGTTTGCCCTGATCGGCCTGGATCCGGAGGTGGCCCGCGAGCGCTTCGGTCACATGCTGGAGGCCTTCGAGTACGGCACACCCCCGCACGGCGGGATTGCGCCCGGCATTGACCGCATCTGCATGATCCTGGCGGACGAACCCAACATCCGGGAAGTGATCGCTTTTCCGAAGAATCAGGCGGCGCGCGATGTCATGGGCGGAGCCCCGTCGCCCGTGGAACCGGAGCAGTTGAAAGAGCTGCACATCCAGGTGGTGAAAGAGCCGGAGCGCAAGGTGAAGGCAGGGTCCGATTTTTAATCTAATCGCCCTACTCAGGCTGAATCTTTTGTGGTATAAAATGGGTGCCCTGCTGTGCGCGTGATGCTGCACCCCGGTTTTGAGCCAACACTCTTTAAAAGGGTCTCAATCTTCAGGGAAGGACGCGATAGGCTCCGGCCAAGGCGGAACTCCCGAGGCGGGACCCAACCTGCGAAGGCAGGTTCAAAACTTTGCTGCACACGGTATGGCGGGGTTTTTCAAACGCCCCTGAGGGCGTGAGAAACATTAACACGACGTCTCTCCGGTGATATGATTTCACTCGGGAGACGTTGTGCATTTAGCGCATTCTGTTTTTGTCTCTAGGATCGAACGATTAAGGAGCACAAAGGAAGATGAAGGTAGAATGCCCTGCCTGTCACGCTAAGGTCCACTTGGGCGGGAAACCACGCATGGGGCAAAAAGTCAAGTGCAGGTCGTGCGACGCCGAACTCGAGGTCGTGTGGCTGGAGCCGCTGGAGCTGGATTGGGCCTACGACGAAGACGAGTTCGAGGACGAATACGACGAGGATTACGAGGACGCCTACTGATCCCAGCAAATCATAAACAGTAAAAAGCAATCAGGCCGGTGAGGAGATGCTGCTCACCGGGATTTTAATTTAACGATACCGGGCTGGTACTTGCTGCGGAAGTGGGTGATGCACGGCGAAAGGTGGATGATGTTATGCCGGGAAAGAACAGCGTTAGGACATCCTTCCTTTGCGCATAGCCAAAAAACCGCTTGAGGAGCTGAAAAATCCTTTTTTTAAATGGGAACCTTTAGGCTGCGGGATTCGTCTGGCTGATTAATCATCAGGCGCGTTTGCGCAGGGCTTTCTATTTAAAACGACTGCTGCCCACAAGTTATACGATCCCAACCCGGGAGGAAAAATGAAGAGAAAATACGCAACCGGAATCGCTGCGCTGCTGCTTCTCGTGTTTGCAGCAGGCTGCAATTATCCGGGTATGACGGCTCCCACCCCGTTTGTGTTCCCAACCGCCGACATGACGATGACCGTTGTGTTCGCCCCCACCGGTACGGAGCAGGCAGCAGCGACTGCCACGGAGGAGAACCTCCCGGCGGAGCCGGGCGTGACTTCGACCACAGCGCCGGCCACAAGCTCCCCGCCCGGCGGCAGCCCGACCAGCCAGCCGCAGGTGACGAACACAACCCAGCCGCCCACGCAGGCGCCCGCCGCGACCCGTACGGCGACAGGCACCCAGCAGCCAGCCAGCAGCTCCGGACCTTCCGCCCGAAGGGGGACGAGCATCACCGCAGCTTATTTGCGAGACCGACCCACACTGGACGGATCGTTTGACGAATGGACACTTGACCGCTACCGGATTGAATCTGTCGTCGCCGGGAGCAGCAGCGTGTCAGGCCTGGAGGACCTCTCCGGCCGGGCGATGTTCGGCTGGGACGAGGAAAATCTTTACATTGCGGTGCGGGTGCTGGATGACGTCTATGTGCAGGAGGCCAGCGGTGAAGATCTTTTCAAAGGCGACAGCATCGAAATCCTGCTCGATACGGACGTACCGGCAGACTACTATGTGCAGAGTCTGAGCCCGGATGATTTTCAGCTGGGAATCTCCCCGGGAGCGGGCGAGCCAGGCGTGGATCCTGAAGCTTACCTGTGGTATCCCAGCAGCATCCGCGGTTCACGCAGCCGGGTCAGGGTCGGAGCCATGCGGACCGACGAGGGCTACCGGCTGGAGGCAGCCATTCCCTGGAGCACCTTCGAAGTTACGCCGCGCAGCGGGCAGCACTTCGGGTTCGCCTTTTCGATCTCTGATAACGACCGGCGGGGTGAAGCAGTGCAGCAGAGCATGGTCTCCAGCTCCGCCGCACGGGTGCTGACCGATCCGACCACCTGGGGTGATCTCACACTGGGCGGTGCACCAGCGCCTTCAAACCCCACACCTACCCCCGGCAGCACAACTGGAGCGCTGGAGGCCGTCTATACCAGCCAGGCCCCGGACATCAACGCCAACCTGGGCGACTGGTCTTCTGGCCGCTACGATGTGAATGCTGTCGTGTTTGGCGGGGGAAGCTGGACGGGTCCCAGCGACCTGTCGGGCGACCTGCGGCTGGCCTGGGATGAAGATAACCTTTACCTGGCCGTGCGGGTGTTCGACGATGTTTATGTCCAGACCGAATCCGGACGCGATCTGTTCCTGGGAGACAGCCTGGAAATCCTGCTGGACAGAGACCTGGCTGCCGATGCTCAGGTGCGCAACCTGAGTCCGGATGACTTCCAGCTCGGCATCTCGCCCGGTTCTCCGGGTCCAGGAGATAACCCGAACGCTTACCTGTGGTATCCACAGAACAGCGAGGGCGCGCGCAGCCAGGTCCGCAGCGCCGCCCGGCGGACGGACGACGGGTACATCGTGGAAGCGGCGGTACCCTGGAGCGTGTTCGGGATCGATCCGAAAGAAGGGGATGAGTTCAGGTTTGTTTTCTCGATCTCGGATAACGACTCACGCAGCACCGCACGACAGGAATCGATGACGGCTACTACTTCCGGGCGCGTGCTGACCGACCCGACGACCTGGGGAAGGCTGAAGCTCACAGCTCCCTGAAGGGACGCCGAATCTGAAGCGGACGGTGTTCACACCGTCCGCTTCAGCGTTTAAGAATTTGAATTCACCAGGAGAAGATCAGAAGAGCACCGAGGCCAGTTCGGAGCGGTACTGGCGAGCGGATGGGTGCCCTTCACCGAGCAGTTCCAGCAGGGCCAGCATCACCTGATGCGCTTCGCCTTTGCGGTAGCGTTTGTCCTGCCGCAGAATGTCCAGCAGACCGTCCATGGCGGCCTCCAGATTGCCACGCATCACCAGATTGATCGCCCGGTGATAGGCGCTGTCGAGGAAGTTCTCGAAATCCTCCGGCGCCTCATGGCGGACCTGGATCATGGCCCGCGCCAGCGGCAGCAGGTTCTGGGCAGCTGAATACTCGCGGCTGGCCGGGAAATTCTCCAGGGTGTAGAGCGCTTCCTCGGCCTCTCCCTGCAGGAGCAGCGCCTTGCACAGGCCGAGCAGGGCCGGCGAGCGGTCCGGTTCCTCATCCAGAACCTGGCGGAAGGCTTCTTCTGCTTCCTCAGGCTGTCCGGCGAGCAGCAGCGACCAGCCTTTTTCCAGGTTCAGGTCAGCCGTGCTGGGGACAACCAGGCGCAGGAACTCACGCACTCGAGGTTCGGGCTGTGCGCCGTGGAACTCAGCCACAACCTGGCCGTTGCGAAAGGCTTTGACGGCGGGGATTCCGGTCACGCGGAAACGCCGGGCCAGGTTTGGGTTTTCGTCCACATTTACCTTTGCCAGGCGGAAACTACCTTCTCCCTCCTCAGCCAGCTTCTCGAGAATCGGCCCCAGGACTCTGCAGGGAACACACCAGTCAGCCCAGAAATCAACCACTACGGGGACCTGCTGGGAATATGCAATCACCTGGTATTCAAAATCAGCTTCAGAAACATCGATAATATCTGATGGCTGCATTTTTTTATCTCCGATTATCGCTATGGTTCCTTAATGGCCGATTTTACCAGTGTCAAATCAATATAATACAAATTTTATATAAGATCCGTATAAGAACCGGAATTCATTCCTCATCGTCATCCGGGGCGATGATCCCCGGCTGCTGGATATCGATCACCTGTCCGTGCACATCCACAATAATGCGGAAACCCATCATACCCATGTAGGCACGCGCTTCCTCGGGGAGACCGCTCTCCAGCAGGGCATTGAACTGCTGGTCGAGATTTTTTAACTGCGACTGGATCATCGCGACCGAGAAAATATCGTCCTGCCCGAGCATTTTAGCTGTCTGTTCACTGAGCAGATCCTCATGCCCGGAGATCATCTCCTGCATGGCTTCGAACACCTGCCGGTCAACCTGTTCAGAGGGGATGTGGCGGCGAAAACCGGCATCATCGACGACATAACAGGGTTCGTCTCCGACGTACGCGACCTCGGCAGGGCGACCCTGTTCGTCAAAGACCAGGCCGGCGAAAACGGGTTGGCGTGGCATTTGATCGCTTCCTTTTTTATATCTTAACTGGTTGGATACCTGACCCGGCGCTCAGGAGTCCTGCCTGCCTTCGATGGCAGCCAGCAGGATGCCGGCCGCGATCCCCAGGCGGCGGTCGATGCGCCGGTCAGGGTCTGGAGAAAAGTCGATATCGAGCTCGTAGCGGAACAGGTTAAAGCGCTGGCGGACATCCACCAGGCGCTGTCCGTTGGAAAGAATGTCGTAATTCTGGGGCAGAAAAACGCCGAGTAAGAAGCGGCGCAGCAGTGCCAGCTTCAGATCGTCCTCCTGCATCACAGCCAGAGGGTGCTCGTCTGCATCCAGCAGATGCCATTCATCACGGACCATCGAGCGCAGCCCTTTGCGCCGGATCACACCAACGCGCGCTCCGCTCAGGCTGTCGATCACATCGTAGGCAGCGGAAAAATCGAGGATCTGGCGCGCCTTGATACACAGCAGCTCCTGGCTCAGATTCTCGTCAGAGTAGACCCGGATATCCTCCCGCAGGCGGAACATTTTCTGTTCGCTGTAAAGCAGGAGCTGCCCGGAAGGGCTGTAGATGCGAAACTTTCCGGTCAGGGCCAGAACCTGGCGCCGGAGTAAATAGTGGTCGTAATGAAAGACGCCGTGCAATGGACACTCCAGGTTAATCGATCGCTGTGCTGTCTTAATTGTAGCATGTTAAGACAGCTCCTGCCGGCAGCTAAAAAGCATCGATTATTTAGATATTGAGAGGGAAATCAGTAGTGCACGTTGACCACAGTGCCGACGGAAGCCCACTCATAGAGCCAGCCGGCTTCCTCGGTCTTCAGGTTCACGCATCCATGGCTCATCGGCGTACCGAAGTTGTTATGCCAGTACGTGCCGTGCAGGCCGTATCCTTTGTAGAAGTACATGACATAGGGAACATCCGGCAGGTAATAGCCCGGCCCGGCCATATCGGCGTAGCGGTATTTGACGTAGATGCGGTACTGACCGGTGACGGTGGGGGTGTTCCACAGGCCAGTGGAAACGACAAAGCTGTTGACCAGCTGGTCGCCTTCATATGCGTACGTACGCTGCTCTGACAGGTTGACATCGATCCAGCGCTCATCTGGCCCTACGCCCGGGGGGCGCTGCACGCCGGAGGGCAGCACAGGTTCGGGGGTGTTGGTGGGCAGCGGCGTGGGGGTGAACGTAGGTGTGAAAGTTGGCGTAGGCGAGGGCGTAAAGGTTGCCGTAGGCGAAGGTGTGAATGTCGGCGTGAAGGTTGGGGTCGGGGTGAAGGTGGCCGTGGGTGTGGGCGTGCGGGTGTTTTTCTGCAAGCTCATCTGAGCCACCGCGACGGGCTCGCCGTTGCCAAAAGCCAGGGTCAGGGCCGGAGAACCCAGCCATGCGAGCAGCCCGCCCAGGATCAGCAGGCCGATGACCAGCCAGGGAAGCACGGCAGGGCGTGTACGGACGAGCGCTTCGGAAGGGATGCGGCGGGGGACACGGACCAGCGTGGGCGCCGGTGGTTCGGAGCGCAGGCGCTGAACGGCCCAGTGCATCCCCTGACGGGCCCGTTTGCTGTGAGGGTTGATGGCCAGAGCGCGTTTGAGGTATTCGACGCTGGCCCGGGGGCTCGCCAGCGCGGCCAGCAGCAGCCAGGGCTCTTCGCTGTCCGGCGCCAGCGCTGCTGCCTGCTCGGCCCAGCGGCGGGCTTCGCGACGCTGTCCTTTGAAAAGGGCATCGTGTGCTTGCTGGAGTGCGTGCCGGGCAGAGGGAGGCAGGGCGCTCATGGTCGTCAGTTGGGATTTATATCTTCATTACGGATGAAACAAAGGATACCGTCGGAGATTCCCTGGGCGGCAATCTCGGGCGTTTTTTCGAGCAGCTCGCGATCCAGGTTGAGAAAGCCTGTCTCGATGATGGCCGCAGGCGTATTCTCGCTGATCTCATCAAAGGCATGATAGCTGGTCATGTCTTTGGTGATGCTGGTGCTGTGCAGCGGCTTGTTTGTGGCTGCGGCGTAGCGGCTGCGCAGGCAGGCGGTGAGGCGGGCGGAGCGCTCGGGGCGCGGGTTGGCCAGCGCTGCGGCGACTTTGAACCCGGTGGCCTGGTCGTTGATGAACTGGCAGGAATCGGCGTGGATCGATACCAGGGCCGAGGCGTCAAAACCGACCAGCTGGGGATCGAACTCTTTAAGCAGAATCACATCCAGCCCGGCCTGGGTGAGGTTTTCTTTCACCAGATTGGCAATCGTCTGGTTGGCCATGAGCTCTGTGAAGCGGCCGTCATCACACACCGCGCCGGGGTCGTTGTTATCCCCCCAGTGGCCGACGACGATCCCGATCAGCGGGCGGGCGCGCTGCGTGGGGGTGGGGCCTCCGGTCGGAGCCGGTGTGAGCTGCTGTCCGGCTGCGACCGGGTTCACCACCGGGGCGGCAGGCTGGTTTTCGGGTGGTGAAGGTAAAAAGCCGTCCGGTGTCCAGGCGGTAAAGAGTGTGGACAGAATAATGGCTACCGCGATGGTGAGCCCCAGGAAGTGAAAGGTCCCCTGCCGGGGCTGCGGACGGGGATCGGTAGCGGAATTTTCCATGCCATTCATCCTACCTTAATCATTGATAATTGACAAGAAGATGGTGCATCTTAAAAAGCAAAAGTCCCTGCCGATTTGTTGCAGGGACTGTGCCAGTTCAGGTTGGAGATTAGAACAGGCCCCAATCCCCACCGGCGCCTTCTTCCATCATCGAAAGATCCCACATCTCTGTGCCCATCTCGATCCTGACCGGCCGTTCGAGCGCTGCTTCTGCCTTTTTGCGCGTCATTTCGATCATGGCCGGGCCGTACGGGCAGAATGGAGTGGTCAGGATCATGGTCATATCGACCTGCTGGTCGTTGATCACCACATCGCGCACCAGGCCGAGCTCGATGATGTTCAAACCAATCTCGGGGTCGATCACTTCGCGCAGGCTCTGGCGCAGGTTCTCGGCCAACTCCGGATGGGTGCTTTCAGCCTGCCAGACTACTTTCTGGGGCCGGTCCGTCTGGGGATAAGAATTCATGATTCTTGAGCCTCCGTTGTCTTCATGTCCGGCACGATATAGGTGCAGCGCGCATCACCGTGGAGCACACATTTGATCTTCTCGGCCGGCACGGAAAGGACTGTTGAAATTAAGGTCTGGTCTACAGAGCACACCTCGGGATGGGTCTGGCCCACATAGTAGTAAGGACAGCTCACCTCGTGAATCTGGTAATGATCGCCCTGTTTTTCCCATTTAACCGTGAAACCTTCGTTGTTCAGCATCTGTTTGACGAGATCCAGGCGCTCCTCCATAGAAAGCGCTTCCAGATCATCGGTGTAATCCGACGCAAGCTCTTTGGCGATCTCCGAAAAGATCTGGTTGATCATGGAAGGGGGCATGGTCTCCTTGAGCTGTTCCAGGAGCATGGTGGTCAGACGAACGTAGCGCGAGGGGAATTTTTCGACACCTTCCTCGGTGAGGAAATACACCCGCCGCGGGCGCCCCACACCGTGGCGTTCTTCCTCAGAGCTCACCAGGCCCTCGGCCTGCAGGCGGTTGATGTGGTGGCGCACCGAGATGGGGTTGATATCTACGGCCTCCGCCAGTTCGTTGATCGTGCAGCGCTTGTTTACCAGGAGGGTTTGCAGAACCCGTTCCCGGGTGCTTTTTGACTGGTCGTTCTCTTCAAACATGTCTGTTCAGCTCATTTTTGCCCAAAAAATACATGATCAGGTTGTCTTCTTCCTGAAAACTCAGAAAAAGTATAGCATGCGCTATTATTTTTGTCAATAATTAAGAATTTTATCGTAAATATTATTGACTTCCAGAGGGATGCGATTTATAATATAGCTCAATAAATATGATAATTATGCAAAATATTGACGTTATGACCTCTGACTGCTATAATAGCACGGTTTGAGAAAAAGAGAGCAAACGAGGTCAATCGATTTGAACAGGCTGACTGCAGCAGGGTAAAAAAAGATGAGCTTATGCGGGCCCGAAGGCAGTCACACCGATCTCCATCAGTCATTGACCATGTAAAAGGAGCTAAATTTTCATGTCTGAACTCGTAATCCGCAATTTGCATGCCAGTGTAAACGGGAATGAGATCCTGAAAGGTGTGAATCTGACCGTCAAGCAGGGTGAGGTACATGCCTTAATGGGGCCAAATGGTACCGGTAAATCGACGCTGGCCTACACCCTGATGGGGCACCCTTCCTATGAAGTGACCGAAGGGGAAGTGTGGTTCAAGGGTCAAAATATCCTCGAGCTGGAACCGGATGAGCGGGCCCACCTGGGTCTGTTCCTGGCGTTCCAGTACCCGGTTGCAATCCCCGGTGTGACGGTCGCCAATTTCCTGCGCAGTGCGATCAACGCCAAATTGAAGGCTGCAGATCCGGAGAGCAAAGGCATCTCGATCCCCGAGTTCCGGCGATTATTAAAGGAAAAGATGGACCTGTTGAAGATGGACCACAGCTTCGCCGGTCGGTACCTGAACGAGGGGTTCTCGGGCGGCGAGAAGAAGCGCGCCGAAGTTCTGCAGATGGCGACGCTGCGCCCGGAAATTGCCATTATGGACGAGACGGATTCGGGTCTGGACATCGACGCACTGCGGATCGTTTCTGAAGGCGTCAATGCACTGCGTGGACCTGAACTGGGCGTGCTCGTCATCACGCACTACCAGCGTATTTTGAACCATATCAAGCCCGACTTTGTGCACATCATGATGGGCGGGCGCATTGTAGAGACTGGCGGTCCTGATCTGGCACTGCAGTTGGAAGAGCACGGATACGACTGGCTGCGGCAGGAGCTGGATGAGACTCCTGTAGCCTGAGGACGGTAAAGCTCTCACTGGAGGACAGAATGGGTGATGCACAAATTCTGGAAGGTATTGGCGAATACCGGTACGGGTTCCGAGATCCTTCTACATTTGTTTTCAAGACACCGAAAGGTTTAAGCCGCGAAGTGGTCGAGATGATCTCGGCCAAAAAGGGTGAACCGAAATGGATGCTGGAGTTCCGCCTGCGGGCATACGAACATTTTATCCAGCGTCCGATGCCAACCTGGGGCGGCGACCTTTCGCAGCTGGACCTGGATGAAATTTACTTTTACACGAAGCCGACCGATAAGGAAGGCCGCTCGTGGGATGAGGTGCCGGAGACCATCAAGGAGACCTTTGAGCGGCTGGGCATCCCGGAAGCCGAGCAGAAGTTCCTGGCCGGCGTCGGCGCCCAGTATGAATCGGAGATGGTCTATCACAGCATCCAGGAGCAGCTTGCCAAGCAGGGCGTGATCTTCAAGAGCATTGAAAACGGCCTGCGTGACCATCCCGACCTTTTCCGCGAATACTTCGGCACGGTAATCCCCATTGAAGACAACAAGTTCGCGGCGCTGAACAGCGCGGTGTGGTCCGGCGGCTCCTTTGTATACATTCCGCCGGGTGTTAAGGTGGACCTGCCCCTGCAGGCTTACTTCCGCATGAACGAGCCGGATGCCGGACAGTTCGAGCGCACGCTGATCATCGCCGATGAGGGCTCGTGGGCCCACTACGTGGAAGGCTGCACCGCCCCAATCTACACGACCGACTCGTTCCACTCGGGTGTGATCGAGATCATCGTCAAGAAGGGCGCCCGCTTCCGCTATACAACCATCCAGAACTGGTCGAACAACATGTACAACCTGGTTACCCAGCGGGCCATCGTGCACGAAAACGCGACGATGGAGTGGGTGGACGCCAATATGGGGTCCAAGCTGACCATGAAGTACCCCTCCTGCTACCTGGTTGGGGAAGGCGCGCACGGCGAGATCCTGTCGATGGCGTTCGCCGGCAAGGGCCAGCACCAGGATACGGGCGGAAAAGTGATTCACGTTGCGCCCAACACCAGCAGCAAGATCACCTCGAAGTCGATCAGCAAGGACGGCGGCCGGGCATCGTATCGCGGCCTGCTTAAGGTGCATAAAGAAGCCGTGAACTCGCGCTCGAACGTCGTGTGCGATGCGCTGCTGATGGATGAGAACTCACGATCCGACACGTATCCGTATATCGAGATCGATACGGAAGATGTGTCGGTTGGCCACGAGGCCTCGGTATCGAAAGTTGGCGAGGAGCAGTTGTTCTACCTGATGAGCCGTGGTTTGAGTGAAGAGGAAGCGACCACGATGGTGGTTTCCGGCTTTATTGAACCGCTGGTGAAGGAACTGCCAATGGAATATGCCATCGAAATGAACCGCCTCATCCAGCTCCAGATGGAAGGTTCCATCGGATAGTCACTGAAAAGGAACGCTATGGCTTCTCGAACCGTCGTAACTCGAACCCGGCGCCAGGTGAGTGAGGTCGCGCGCGAATTTCAATTCACGCGCGCAATGATCTCCGGCCTGGATGATCCGAATATCCCTGATTTTGTCAAGAACTACCGTCTGGCGGCATGGGACGCTTTCGAACAGCTCCCCATGCCCACCACGACGGATGAACCCTGGCGGCGCACCGATATCCGCGGGCTGCAGGCCGGCTCATTCCGCCTGCCCCAGCCGGAGGACGCCGGGAAGCTTGCGCCAGTCCCCGATCATCTGCTGCAGTCCGTGATCGGCGGCGAGCTGGGCGGGCAGCTGGTTGAGTCTCCCACCGGGGTTGAAATCGAACTGAACCCCGACCTGGCCCGCAGGGGCGTCATCCTCACCGATCTGAACACCGCCGCCCGGGAACACCCGCAGCTGCTGGAGAAAATCCTGGGCAAGATTGTCAAAGCCAATGAAGGCAAGTTCGCAGCCCTGGCCGGGGCGCTGACCAGCCGCGGGGTTTTCATTTACGTGCCGCGCGGCGTCCAGGTGGAACAGCCGCTGCACAGCCTGCTGTGGGGGCCTGGAACCGGCCTGGCTTACTTCAGCCATCTGCTGATCTATGTGGATGAGGGTGCTTCACTGACCCATGTCCACGAGGCCGCCTCTCCCACCGAAGATGCCCAGTCCATGCACGCCGGCATCGTTGAGATCCACGTCGCCGCAGGGGCAAACCTGCGCTTCGTAGAGCTGCAGTCCTGGGGAGAACACGTGTGGAACTTCTCGCACGAACGTGTGCGCGTGGAACGCGACGGCAACCTGGACTGGATCTTTGGAGCCATGGGCAGCCGGCTGACCAAGAACTTCTCTGATCTGGACCTGGCCGGTGAAGGCGCCAGCGGTCGTGTATCGGGCTTCTATTTCGCCGACGGCGTCCAGCACCTGGATCACGATACCCAGCAGAACCACCTGGCGCCCCATACCACCAGCGACCTGCTGTATAAAGGCGCACTCACCGAGCGCAGCCGGTCCGTGTGGCAGGGGATGATCTATGTCGCCCCGGGTGCACAGAAAACCGACGGATACCAGGCAAACCGCAACCTGGTGTTGAGCAGCACGGCACGGGCCGATTCCATCCCCGGCCTGGAAATCCTGGCTGACGATGTACGCTGCACGCATGGAGCCACGGTTGGAAAAATCGACCCCACCGAGGTCTTCTACCTGCAGTCGCGCGGTATTCCGGTGAAGGAAGCCGAGCGGCTGATCGTTGAAGGATTTTTCGATCCCATCATGCAGCGCATTCCATTTGAAGGGGTGCGCAGCCGCTTCCAGAAGGCAATTCTGGACAAGATGGGATCTTGAACTGGGCCCAAAAACAAACATTCTCACCGGAGCATGGATATCGAAGTGGATACCAGTGCTCCGGTGAAAATCCCTGACACCAGCGGAGTTAATAAATGGAAAAATATGCTGGTACGCGGCAGGGGAAGTACAGGCAGGAAAGGGAATGGCGAGGCGACTTTTAGCGGCTCGCTATTCGTGTTTTCAAAACCATAAACGAAAAACATCCGGAATTTGACAAAAAAGGAGGCACCTTTGCCAGGACTATACTTCACCAGTGTTCCTGAAGAGGAAGAGACCTATCAGGTTGGTGATCGCGTCGAAGTATTCTGCGATCACGACCGCAACGGCGAGCGAGTGCGCGACTGGCTGGAGGGGACCGTGGTGCAGGTCGACCCCAAGATGATCGCCGTTCAGTTTCAGCAAAACGTTTATCTGACCGACGGGTGGATGGTACCCGATCATGTGCTGTGGTACCCAAAGGATTCCAACAACGTCCGGCGTGCGCTTCGCCGCCGGCGGCGTCCGCGACCTCGCCCTGTTCAGTCGGAGTAAGTTCTTAATCAGCCGTCTGAAACGGGAAGAGGATGATGATGAAAATGGATCGTGTGCAGAACGGCACACTGAATGTTGAGCAGGTGCGGGCGGATTTTCCGGTCCTGCAGCGTGAGGTGCGCCCCGGGGTACCTCTGGTCTATCTGGACTCGGCAGCGACCAGCCAGAAGCCGCTGGAAGTTATCCAGGCGATGGATGCGTACTACCGCAGCTCCAACGCCAATATTCACCGCGGCATCCACACGCTGGCGGAAGAAGCAACCTACCTGTATGAAGAGGCGCGCAGCAAGGTAGCCGCTTTTATCGGAGCCGCCTCGCCCAAGCAGGTGATCTACACACGCAACTGCACCGAAGCGATCAATCTGGTCGCCTATACCTGGGGGCGAAAGTTCCTGCAGGCAGGTGACGTGATAATCCTCACGGAAATGGAACACCACGCCAACCTGGTCCCCTGGCAGATCCTGGCCGAAGAGCGCGGAGTGCAGCTGGAGTTCATCCCGGTCACCGCTGACGGTATGTTAGACCTGGAAGCCTATAAAAAGCTGCTGGAAAAAGAGCCGAAGCTGGTGGCCTTTGCGCACATGTCCAACGTGCTGGGGACGATCAATCCTGCCAAAGAGATCATCCGCCTGGCGCACCAGGCTGGCGCGCTGGCGCTGGTCGACGCGGCGCAGTCGGTGCCGCACATGCCGGTCAATGTGCAGGACCTGGATGCCGATTTCCTGGCCTTTTCCGCCCACAAGATGTGCGGGCCCACCGGAATCGGGGCGCTCTACGGGCGCAAAGAGATCCTGGAGGCCATGCCGGTCTTTATGGGCGGCGGCGACATGATTAAGAAAGTCCACCTGCGCTCCTTCACCCCCAATGAGCTGCCCTATAAGTTTGAGGCCGGGACCCCGGCGATCGCCGAGGCCGTGGGGTTCGGCGCTGCCGTGGATTACCTGAAAAAGATCGGGATCGAAGCGATCGGCGCTCACGAGCACCAGATCGTGGCGTATGCGCTGGAGCGCCTGGAAGAAGTGCCTGGCCTCAAGGTCCTGGGCCCTTCAGCCGATAACCGCGGCGGAGTGGTGGCGTTCAGCTTCGGCGTGGCGCACCCGCACGATATCTCGCAGATCCTGGACAGCGAGGGCATCGCGATCCGGGCTGGACATCACTGCGCTATGCCCCTGCATGATAAGTTCCATCTCGCTGCGACTGCCCGGGCCAGCTTTTATCTTTACAACACGCATCAAGAGGTCGACCGGCTGGTGGAAGGCCTCTACAAAGTAAGGGAGATCTTCGGATCTTAACCGGCTATGGATGATCTATATCGCGAACTGATTATCGATCGCTATAAAAACCCGCAGTACCGCGGCGAGCTGGACCCACACGATATTTCATTTGCTGACGAAAATCCGCTTTGCGGGGACCATATCCGCATCGATCTGCGGGTGGATGACTCCGGAAAGGTAACCGAGGCTGCTTTCAGCGGGCACGGCTGCGCCATCTCCCAGGCCTCGGCGGACCTGCTCATGGAAACGATCCAGGGGAAGACCCTGGAAGAGGTCAAAGCGCTGACCAAGGATGATCTACTGGATCTGCTCGGGCTCGATCTGGGGCCTGTGCGATTGAAGTGTGCGCTGCTCTCGCTGAAAGTGTTGAAAGCAGGAGTGTACGGCGTCCCCGAAGCGAGCGACGATCTTATCGAATGAGGGAGCTGCTGTGTACAACTACAAGACACTCGACCCGGACAAATGTGAATTCATTGCCGTTGCTCCGGTGGAGGAGCTTCCGAACGGAGAACGCCTGTTTGTCGAAATCGACAACGAAACCATTGTCGTCTTCAACATCGGCGGGGAATACTTCGCCATTGCGGATGTTTGCTCGCACGACGACGGGCCGCTGGGAGACGGGGAGCTGGATGGTTATGTGATCACCTGCCCGCGCCACGGTGCCACCTTCGACGTGCGCACCGGGAAAGTCCTCTCACTGCCGGCGATCGTGGATATCCCCGCTTACCCGACACGTGTGCAGGACGGGCAGATCGAAGTCGGTCTGCCCCTCAAAGAATAACTCAAAAGGAAATTGGTAAACCGCCCCGCAGCAGACGGGGCGGTTTTTTTAATTAGCAGGCTTGCGGCCCCAGGCGTAAAACGTGGGGACAAACAGCACGCGGCTGCCCGCCTGCCAGGCCTGCCGGTCGATCTCCTGCAGCCTGTCGAGTTCGGCAGAGGTCACCATGCCCTGCAGGTCCGCGCGCAGTACGGTCCACTCATTTTCCCAATCTTCCGGGGAAGGAGGCGAGGTCCACTGCCCGCCCAGCAGTCCGGTTTCCAGCGGCTGCAGACCGGCCCGGCCCAGGATCTCTCCCAGACGGCGGCCTGTGTTTATGCTGGCGCCCTGGCGGGCCAGCGCTTCCGCCTGAAGAGAGCCCAGCCGGGCAAGCTCTGAGGGGTAATCGATGCGCCCGCCGTAGTCCGGCTCGGCCAGGAGGAGCACGGAACCGCCAGGCCGTGTCACGCGCTTCATCTCCGCTGCCGCGCGTACCGGATCGGCGACCCAGAGCAGCAGGAAATGGCAGAAGACGATATCGAAGCAGTCGTTCGGGTAGGGGAGCCAGTGCGCGTCGCCCCGGGTGTATGCGGGCCCGGGGGCTGCATGCCGGGCGAACTGCAGCGGTTCCAGTGCCAGATCCAGGCCGTATACGGCCTGCGCCTTCCCGGCCACTTCGGCAGACAGCACACCGGTTCCGCAGCCCACGTCGAGAACGCGCCGGGCATTCTCCAGCCCGGCGCGCGCAAACAAAGATTGGCGAATGGTGAACGTCCAGCCGGCCTGCTGTTGATAGCGCCGGTGCCAGGCTGAAACTGATAAGGACATCGAGCCTTCCTCAGCTCCAGATCTGTTCCCAGGGGTCAGTGAGCAGGTTGCCCATCCTGCGCTGGATCCCCTGCGCCGGCAGCACATCGCCGTCGGGCTCCACATACAGCCAGGCTTTCCCTGCGCCCTCAGGCTCTTCCATCCCATCGGTTTCCAGGGCGACCGGGTTGAGAGCCGAATAGGGCACCGGCAGGTTCCAGACCAGATCCAGGTTCAGGCTGGCTGCCTGTCCGCGCAGATCATCGAGCTGGTCAGCCAGGGAAAGGCTGCTGGCGCTGAGTGAGACCGCATGGACACCCATTCCGGCCAGGCGCTCCAGCAGCGATGCAAGCTGTTCCTGGTTGTGCTCATTCAGGGTGAAGTGCACGGCGACAAACAGGTCGGCGGCCAGCATCTGCTGCAGGGCCGTCCAGGATGTTTCGATCTCGGGGCGCAGGATCAGGGTCAGGTGGTCGAGGCCGGACTGCAGGAGTGAATCCAGGTATTCCGGACCGGCCAGGCGCAGCCCATCGGTCATCAGGCCGGTCACCTGGTTGTTCTTCTCTGCATGGACGATCAGATCCGCCAGATCCTCGCGCAAGGTCGGTTCGCCGCCGGTAAATATAACGTGCGGGATGCCGGCGTTCCAGGCCTTGTCGAGCACGGTCTTCCATTCATCCGTGGTCAGCTCGCGGGTGACCCGGTCTGTGGGCGCTGCAGCTGGAGCCGCCCCTTCAGGCAGGCGGTAGGTGAGGGCGCAGTCCAGGCGGTAAGGGGCGGATATCTCGCCGGAGAAGGGCTCCTGGCGCTCGAAATCCAGAAAGGTGACCGGGTCAAGATCTGGGGTGCTGATGAGTGTATCGATGCGATCTTTGAAATCTCGGTAATCCTGCAGCGCCTTTTCCTGGGGGACACGGTAGCGGGCTGCCATATTCTTTGCCACCTGGTCTTCGGGCAGGTTCTGGACCAGGTAAAAAGCATATTCAGCGGCCGTGGGGTTGAGGTGCAGGATGGTCGAAGCGTTGACGATCAGGATCCCCTGCCCATCTGCTTCCAGGCGCAGGTGCAGGCGGTAGCTGCGTTCATCCGCAGGAGGCGCCTGGTAGTGGTAAGAACCAGGGGGCAGCGGCCGGACGGGAGTGAAAAGACTGCGGATGGTTTCTCGAAGACTGGACATCTTTATTATCTCCCTTGCAGGTGGACAATCGGATCAGAGCAGAGAAAGCGGGCAGCCGCCGCCGCACTCGCTGAGCAGGCTGCAGCCGCTGCATTTCTCCGGGATATAGCGGCGCTCGCGCAGGTAAACGGCCAGTTCGTGGTTCCAGATGGAATCCCAGTCATCCTCCAGCAGATTCCCCAGCGGCTGGTAGTATGACTGACAGGGGAGGACGGCGCCATCGGGTTCGACGCACATATTATACAGAGCCGCGGTGCAGCCCTTCACGCCCAGGTCGAGCTGCATGGGATCGAAATTGCAGTACTGCGTGGGGGTGTACCAGATCAGGCGCTGGTTGTATGCGGCGGTCTTTTCGCGGGCGATCTCAAGCAGGGGGTGCAGCTCTCTCTCGCTGAGGCCGGTGCCGACCGATCGTCCGTGGCCGGCGTAGATCAGTGCATTCAGGCCGATGGTGGGCACGCCGAGCTCGCCCAGGAAGTCGAGGGTCTGTGCCAGGAAGGGGCTGTTGTGACGCAGCATGGTGGTGTTGGTCATCACGAACAGGCGGGCGGAGAGCGCATTCTTCAAACCGGCGATGGTCTGCTTCCAGGCGCCGCGCCGGCCGACCATGAGGTCGTGGATGGCGGGATCATGGGATTCCACGGTGATCTGGACGTGATCCAGGCCGGCCTGCACCAGGCGGTCGAGGAAGGCCGGGTCGCTGAGGCGGCGGCCGTTGGTGTTTAAGCCAGTGATCAGGCCCAGCCCTTCGGCATAGGCGATCAACTCAGGCAGATCGCTGTGGAGAGTCGGTTCGCCGCCGGTGAAGACCAGGTGCGGGATGCCCTGATCCCAGACGCGATCGATCACGCGCTTCCACCGGGCAGTGTCCATCTCGGGGAAGGAGCGCGGGCGGGCGTTGTAGCAGTGCGGGCAGTCGTTATTGCAGCGATAGGTGAGGGCCAGGTCCATGCGGTAAGGCGCGGACGGCCGGGCGGAAAATGGGGGTTCAATCTCGAGCTCGAGCTGGTGGACGGGGCAGGCGCCGTCGGGGAGGACGAGCTGCTGGATGGTGGTGGCGATTTGCGCATAGTCATCGCGGGCCTGGGCAGGGGAAACACGGTAGACCCTGCGAAGGACCTGCACGGCGCTTTCCGGCGTCCGGTTTTCCAGGGCCAGGTATGCCATCAGAGCAGCCGTGGGGTTGAGGTGCATCACCCGGCTGGCGTTGACCAGCAGCACGCCGCTGCCGTCGGCATCGAGCCGCAGGTGGATGCGGCTGTGTCCGGCATGCATCTCATCTGTAGATAGCAGCCGGCGCCACTCGCCGCCCGGGAGGATCCCGCCGGCAGTCGTCCAGACGTAGTGGTAGAGGCCCGGGGCGGGGATGTCAGCGGATGGGGAAGCCGGTCTGGTGGTCAGACGGTTGACAAGCGATTTCAGCCCCATCCGTTATCTGCCTCCTCCGGCGCAGGCGCAGGCACAGCCAGCACAGGCACAGGCGCACGCACAGGCGCATCCCCCGCCCCCACCGCTTCTACCCGAGGAGGTGGAGCTGGTGGTTTTGGGCGGTGGGTTGGTCTGGCTGGTGATACGGCTGGTGAAATCGGTCAGATTGCCGACCACGCTGGTGGCGAAGTTCTGCACACCGGTGACCACGGAGCCGGCAAAAGCGGAACCCGGGAGTGTGGGCATAGAGGGCTGGCTCGATTGGGACGGAGCAGTGGTTGGGGTTGCTCTCCCGGTTGTGGTCGTCCCACGCCCATAGGTTGGATCGTAGCGCGGCCACCAGACGGGCACGTACACAGGGTCCGAGCGGAAGACTTCGCGGGTGCGTCCTTCGTAGTTGCGGTCCAGCATGGTCCATTCCATGACTTCATCGTATTTCTGGCTCTTAACCTCGGGGGTATCGGCCGCTTCAACCTCACTCCAGGCTCTCTTGATGATGTCATCGTAATAAGCGATGGTCTCGCGGCGGCTGAAGCCCTTCATCTTCCGGGAAACCTCGCGCACCAGCTCGACCATCATCTTCTGCAGCGCGCTGCGGCGTTCACGTCCCGGCTTGCTGAACGCCTGCAGGAAGCTGCGTTCGTAAGGGTGCAGCCCCTCAGGGAGTTCTGCCGCCACTTCGATCTCGAGAGGATCGCGGGACCTTACAGTCGCCGCGCCCTTCTTGATGACCCCAAAGAGGATCATCGTCAGGACTTTGTCCAGGGGCTGTTCCATGAGGATGGCGGCCTCAACGGCGGTCAGGCCGCGCTTGATCCCGTGCCCTTCGATAGAAATTTTGGGCGGCAGGTACTGCAGTTTGCGCCGGCGCTGGTTAGCCGCACTGACCGCGCCGATCACGACCAGGATACCGCAGAAAATCAGGAACGGCGCGATTGCAGTCACAGCACCACATATTGTCGCCAGCCATTCCATCGGATCTGGCCGGACAACGCTTTCAGCAGGGACGTAAGACAGCGGGAAGGAAGCGCCAAAGTTTTTCTGGATGGTTGGATCTGCCTGTGCGCTCCGCCAGGTATAGGTGACGCGGCCCTGATCGTCGAAACCGGTCTCAGGTTCGGAGGGGAACCCTGATGGGCTGGCGTGCCAGCGCGGTTCTTCGGGCTGCACGCCCTCCGGCAGGTGGAAGGTAACGGTCAGGTCTGTGGTGCCGTGAACGCCGCCGGGTTCGAACCAGGCCGGCGCCATCACAGCGCTGACGTAATTCTCATCGTCAGAGTCCGGGTAGAGCATGCGCTCAATCCCGGTGATGAGGACGCGCACTTCGCCGCTCCCGCCGGGTGGGATGGCGTAATCTCCCAGACCGACAGCCACACCAGTGCCGGTGCCCTGGTAATCACCGCGTGAGATAAAGGTCAGCGGTATGTCGTCCACCCAGGCAGACACACTGCCCTCGTCAAAGCTGTTATTGGGCATAGGCACGTCGACAAAATCGATCGGCGATGCTCCCGGGTCGTTCTGAAAGAAGAAGCGGTAATCGAGGGTGAGCGTGCCGTCTGAGTTCCAGTAGGCATCGAGTGTCTGGCGGGGAAGCTCGTAGGAATAGTCCTGGGCCAGGGCGCTGCCAGGCGCCAGCAGGAGTATGCAGAGAATGAAAATCAGACTGAGGAGGGCGGTTCGTTTTGTTCTCACTGCTTTTTCCCTGTCTCTAAAAAGGTCCAATGGTTCCACGATTTCACTTACCGCATTCTCAGGCGAGTAGGCTTTCGCTGCCTCTGCGCGCTGAGGATGGCGGAGCGACCGGACCGGCCTGGTGGACGGCAGGCATTGTCGACGTTGAGAGAGCCTGTCCGGAAGGAAATGAAATGATACAGTTATCCAGGAAGTTGTTAAGGGGCTTACCACTTGGGCTCTTCGGTGAGCTGGTAAGTGGTTTTACAGTACGGGCAGGTGACCACCGGTGCGCCAGCCACCATTTTAATGTCATCGGGGGTCAGTGCCCCGCCGCAGGACTGGCATTTGAGGGTGTCCAGGTTGACATCAGCCGGGAGGTCGATCTTCAGCGTGACATTCTGGGCGGCCTGGGCGGCGGCACGGCGTCCGGCCAGCACGCCAACGATAACGAGCCCAAACCCGATGCCGACGGATATCAGCCCGGCAACCAGCCAGCCTGAATTGAACTGCTCACCAAAAGCAGCCCAGATAAACAGGACCCCAAAGAATATCAGAATTCCGGCAGCGATATAGGCAATGATCTGGAGCGCTTTCATTTTCACCTCGTAGTCTGGTAGTAAAACCCCATCCTAGTTTATCGATAGTACAGGGCTGACACAACTGACATTTTTCCTCTTTTTAGTATGTTTTCTGGCAAAAAGCGAAGCCCCCCTTCACGGGTGGGAAGGGGGGAAGTCGTTCAGCCTGCTCGGCGGTCGGTCCAATGTTAAGCTGCGCGCGGGTACAGTTCGTCGTCGGTCACGTCCATTTCGCGCATCTCACCGGTGACGACGAAGACGATGCGTTCGCAGATATTCGTCACTCGGTCGGCCATGCGCTCCAGGTTATGGGCGGCCCAGATGATGTAGTTGCCCTGGTCAACGTTCGCGGCGGGTTCTTTGACGATCTGCGCGATCGCTTCCCGGTAGATATGATTGTACAGCGCGTCGATCTGATCGTCCTCCTTCGGGATGCTGCGCGCGGTCTGATCGTCGCGGTTGATAAAGGCACCCAGGGCACGGTGGAGCATGTCCAGGCCCTGTTCCGCCATGCGGCGTAAATCTGCGATGGGGATATCAACCGGTTCATCGCCCATCAAAATGGTGATCTTGGCGATCCCCTTGCCGTAATCACCCATGCGCTCCAACTCGGTGATGATCTCCAGCACAGCAGACAGGATGCGCAGGTCTCTGGCCATTGGCTGCTGGGTGGCGATCAACGTGAGGACATCTTTTTCGATCTGGTAGCGCTTTTGATTGATCAGTTCGTCTCGGCGGTAAAGGGCATGCGCGGCATCCAGATCGCGCCTGGCTAACACGTCGATGGATTCCAGCACAGCCTGTTCCACCATGCTCCCCAGCACCAGGACCTCATCGAACAGCGCTTTAATGCTGCGGTCAAACCTTTCTCTGGGAGTGAGTGATGACATAAATCACCTTCTTTTCTCGATCGCCCCATCTTACCCGAAGCGCCCGGTGATGTAATCTTCTGTGCGCTGATCGCGGGGAGTGGTGAAAATCTGTTCTGTTGCCCCATATTCTACCATTATCCCGGCGCGGTCCTCATCCATGGTCATGAAGGCGGTGTAATCAGAGGCGCGGGCGGCCTGCTGCATGTTGTGGGTGACGACGATGATGGTGTAACTGCGGGCCAGGTTACGCATGAGCTCCTCGATTTTGAGCGTGGCGATGGGATCCAGCGCCGAGGCGGGTTCGTCCATGAGGATGATGTCCGGCTTCACGGCGATGGCGCGGGCGATGCACAGGCGCTGCTGCTGGCCGCCGGACAGGGAGAGGCCGCTCTGGTGGAGCTTGTCTTTGACCTCGTCCCAGAGGGCGGCCTGACGCAGCGACTGCTCGACGAGCTCGTCCATACTGCCTTTATAGCCGTTGATGCGCGCACCCCAGGCGACGTTTTCATAGATGCTTTTGGGAAACGGGTTGGGCTTCTGGAAGACCATGCCGATGTGACGCCGCACTTCAACGGGATCAACCCCGGGGGCGTAGATGTTCTGGCCGTGAAAGAGGATTTCTCCTTCGATGCGGGCCGTCGGCACCAGTTCATTCATGCGGTTGAAAGAGCGCAGCAGGGTGCTCTTTCCGCTCCCGGAGGGGCCGATGATCGCCGTCACCTTCTGGCGTTCGATGCACAGGTTGATGTCTTTAATTGCCCGGAAGTTGCCGTAGTAAACGGATAGATTCTTCGCCTCGATAGCGATATTCTCAGGGTCTGGGCGCTGATAGCCGGCATCGATGCGGTAGCCGGCAGCGGCTTGTGGTTTTTGATCGGTCATCGCTGGTCCTATCTCCTGCTGAAACGGTTGCGCAGCAGTATGGCGGAGGTGTTTAACGTGAGCAGCAGCACCATCAGCACCAGGATGGCTGCGGCAGCCAGATTGCGGAATTCAGCCTGCGGGAGCGAGGTCCACTGGTAAATCTGGATGGGCAGCGTGGTGAAGCGCGAGAAAATGCTGCCCGGATCGCTGGTGATGTAGGTGGCCGCGCCGATCACGACCAGTGGGGCGGTCTCGCCGATGGCTCGTGAGATGGAGAGAATGGCTCCGGTGAGCATGCCCGGCAGGGCGCTGGGCAGCACATGATGCCAGACGGTCTCCCACTTTGTGGCACCCAGGCCGTAGCTGGCCTCGCGCAGCGAATTTGGCACCGCCCGGATGGCCTCCTGCGCGTTGATGATCAGCAGCGGCAGAACCAGCAGCGCCAGGGTCAGCCCGGCGGACAGGATCGTGCGTCCATTACCGGACGCCGGTTCCGTAAAACCAAAGGCTGCGCCGCTGGTGAGGCTGCCCAGCGTACGTACAAAAATCGCCAGCCCGAGCATTCCGTAAATAATGGAAGGTACCCCGGCCAGGTTGTTGATGTTGGTCTGGATAAAGCGGTTAAACCAGTTATCCCCCGCATACTCCTCAAGATATATGGCCGCTCCGATACCGGTCGGGAAGGCGACCACAATCGTCACCACGATGATCCAGAGCGATCCCAGGATCGCGGTGCGGGCTCCGGCAAAGAGGGGATCGCGCGACTGCGGCGAGGTGAGGAACTGCGGGTCAATCCAGGATGTGAAGACCAGCTGGCCGCCCTCGACCTGCTGCGCACGGAACAGGACCTGATCCCGGTTGAAGAGCGAGTCGTAGAGCGACCAGGTCTGCACGATATCCGGTTCGAGGACGTATTCATTGATCAACCTCAGGATGTCTTCCCGGCTGCGCTCCGCGAGCGGCTGGATGCGCTGCTGGTTCCGGAACACACCCGCTGATACGTTTTGCTGAAAGACCTGGATCAACTGTTCCCTGGAGAGCTGCTCTAAAGGGGTGCCACCCACGGCAAGCTCTGCCGGGTCGACTTCGTAAACGAACAGGACATAGCCGAAAGATTTGTCGATGATGGTGAAGATCAGCGCGCCCAGGGCGATGATCCCGATGATGGTCGAGAGCTGGAAGATTGTTCGCCAGATGGCCCCGGTGCGCCTGCGGGCGGACAGATTTGCCTCACCGGTAAAGGGTTCGGGCACGGCCCCGGCGGGTGCGGTCATTCGTACACCTCCCGGAAGCGCCTGACGATGCGCTGGCTGATGATGTTGAGGATAAGCGTCATGACAAAGAGCAGCAGTGCGATGGCAAACAGACTCGTGTAATCGATCGATCCATAGCTCAGATCGCCGCCGCTGATGCGTACGATGTGGCCGGTCATGGTTTCGGCGCCTTCGAACGGATTGAAGGTCAGCTTCGGGCCGGCGCCGGCGGCGATGGCGACGATCATGGTCTCTCCGATTGCCCGGCTGATGCCGACGATGAAGGCCGCGGCAATGCCAGAGATCGCAGCCGGGACGACAATGCGCACCGCGGTCTCCAGGCGGGTGGCGCCCAGCCCATAAGCAGCCTCGCGCAGCGAGCGGGGCACGGCGCTCAATGCATCTTCGCTCATCGAACTGATCAGGGGCAGGATCAGGATGCCCATGACAATGCCGGCCGAAGCCGTGTTATAGATTTCGACCACATCGCGACCGAAGATCTGGCGCAGCAGCGGGGTCATGAACGTCAGGGCAAAGTAACCGTAAACGATCGTCGGAATGCCTGCCAGGACCTCCAGGGTGGGCTTGAGGACGCTGCGGGCCCGGGCGGAGGCGTATTCGCTGAGATAGATGGCGACCATCAAACCCAGCGGCAGGGCGATCAGCATGGCGATGGCGGTGGTCATCAGCGTGGCGTTGACGAGCGGCAGCACGCCAAAGTTACCGATCTGGGGCTGCCACTGCGTGCCGGTGAAGAACTCGCCCAGGGTCACCGCGCCGATGCCAAAGAACAGCAACGCTTCCCTGCCCAGCACGTAAATAATCCCCAGAGTGGTCAGGATGGTGATCGCGCCGCAGAGGAACAGAAATGCCTGGATGATGGTCTCTCCGGCGCGCCTCTTCTTACGCAGATCGACCGGCCCGGTGAGCATCTCCCGGCCGGCTGAGAGCGAGAGGTCAGCAGAACCCGATCGATCTACCATGCACGTCTCCTTTCGTGTACACCAGCTTCAAAAGGCTGGACCCTCCCGTGCCGTTCAGCAGGGAGGGGAGCTCAATCCGGCATGGATGAAATGCCGGTTTCATCCTGCAGCTACTGCTCCACCGCTTCCAGCCATTTCTGGCGCGCATCATTGAGGGTCTCCTCGTTCGCAGGGAAGTAACCCACACCCTCGATTTCTTCGTTGACGTATGTCAGGAAGAAGTTGATAAATGCAGCCACCTGAGGCCTCTCCCGCATCACAGTGGCGTCGGAGTACATGTAGAGCGGTCGGGAGAGCGGGTATTCTCCACTTTCCGCCGTACTGGCGGTTGGCTCGATGCCTTCCACGGCGAGAACTTTCAGCCTGTCAGCGTTCTCAAGATAGTAGGCATAACCGAAGTAGCCGATGGCATAGGGGCTGCCGAGCACGCCCTGAACCAGGACATTGTCGTCTTCACTGAACTGAATGCCGGAGGCCTGCTGGAGTGCGGCTTCAGCTTTATCTTCGGGGAACACAGCCGCCATGACGGTTTCGATAAAGAAATCATAGGTGCCTGAGTCTGATCCTGGGCTGAAGCGCTGGATGGGTTCGTCCGGCCATTCGGGATTGACTTCTGCCCAGGTCTGCGCCTGGTCGGAATAAGCCATCGCCAGTTCTTCGATGGTCATGCTGGTCAGGAAGTCATTTTCCTGGCTGACGACGATGGCGAGCGCATCGGTGCCGACGCGGAACTCGAGCGGTTCGCGGCCGATGCTGCGGCAGGCGGAAATCTCATCTTCTTCGATGGGACGGCTGGCATTGGCAATATCCGTCTCCCCGGCAATGCAGAAGCGTTCAAAACCGGCGCCGGAGCCCACACTGGCGATAGTGATCTCGCCTAAAAAGCCTTCGTCTTCGAAGCGCTCCGCCACGGCCTCTGAAAGCGGGTAAACGGTGGAACTGCCCGCAATACTGATCCGGCCTTCAAATTCAAAAGGATCTACCGGGGGCAGTTCAACGGCTTCGCCGGCTTCTCCGCCGGCTGCACCGGACTCCTCTGGATCGGTGGGCGGTTCGCCGTTTGTGCCTGCGGGTTGGGTGGGGGCAGGAGCCTGCCCGCCGTTCCCGGAACAGGCCGTCAGAAATACTGCGATCACAAGCAATACAGAAAGCCACGCAGCTGGTGTGGGCTTCATGTTGATGGACCTCCTTAAAATTCAATCGCATGATTTGTTATCTTTCTCCCATTTGGGATCTTAGCATGCGATGTTTAACGACCTTACAAGAAGGAGTTAATGGCCGGTCAAGGCCATGTAAACAACTGGTTAATGAATCTCCAGGAAGGAGAACGCATGTGAAGAAAACCACAGACTCCCATCTTCCGGTATAATTGGAATTTGAGCAGTATCCGTAAATAAGGAGGAAAATGTGAAAGGACCGCGCCTGATCCGCCCGCTGATGCTCCTGGGCCTGCTGGTCATGTCGATTGTTGTTTACAACTGGATCATGAATCCGGGATGGCAGTCCACTGCGATGGGGGTAATCCTGCACCTGGGAGCATTTCTCCTGGGATTAGGCGCTGTGATCCTGGATTTTCGCTCCATGGCCGAAGAACTTCGCAAGATCAACAAGCGAAAATAACAAAAAGGAGCCTGATACTGACCAGGCTCCTTTTCTTTCTTCTCCGGCGGTTTACACTACCCGTCCGAGAGTCGCTTCCCAACCTCTGCGAACCGCATCTTTGAAATCTTCCCAGGCGCTGTCCGGGTTCTGGTTCTCCCAGTGACGGCGTGCTTCGGGCTCAATGCGCTGCCAGTCGTACTCGCGGAAGCGATCCGAGCTGGCCAGGTCGTAGCCGTAGGTATAAGCCGTGCGGTAATCGTCGAAAGAGTAACTGGCTCCAGTCGACATGTTTTCTTCGAAATCCTGGCGGAAGAGCGGCTCAAACTCGTTGTAGCGCATGGAATCCCGCCGGTAGCCCTCATCCAGGTCCTGAATGTCCACATCGCGACTGTGGAAGGCGCCCTGGAAGGTTTCGGGCTGGTCCTGGTAAAGATGCTCTGTGGTATAGGAACGAGGACGAACCTCTCCCGAAGGGAATTCGCGTCTGTCCGCAGATATTTCTTCATCCATAAACTCAGCAGCGGCATCATTACCTTCATAGTGATCAGCAGTTTCCATACTGCCCCAGCGCTCCCGCTCCCGGGCGATATCTTCGTTGGTGTAGGGTTGGGCCGAGCGGTCATAGCCCTGCCAGCCATCTTCCCGGGTCCAGTGCTGAGAACGGCGGTCGAGGTCGACCGGATTATGGCGGTTCATGATGCGCGCGGCCTCGCCGGAGCGTTCGTCGCCGGTGGTCAGGGACACCAGGGTCCCACCGCGGCGCAGCCCTTCCGCATAGTAGCCGGCTTCTTCTTCAGGGATCCCCAGATCGACCAGGGCGCCCATCAGGCCGCCAGCCGCGGCGCCAATCCCCGCGCCGGCCAGCGCGGCTGCCAGAGGGCCGGCGGCCAGCACTGGCCCGATCCCGGGGATGGCCAGCGCGCCAAGACCGACCAGCAGCCCGCCCAGGCCGCCTAACACCGCACCGACCCCGGCGCCGGTGACAGCTCCGCTGGCGGCATCCTCAGCGCGTTCTTCCAGATGCATGTCCCGGGTGTATTTGCCCTCCGCATCGCTGGCGACCATGCTGATATTTTCACGTTCGAACCCCGCCTCAGTCAGCTCGCGCACGGCTGCCTGGGCGTCTTCAAATCTGTCGTACAGACCTACAATTGTCTTCGTCATCGTACCGTCTCCTCTACTGAGATACTCGCTCACACTGTTCCGGCCCACTGCCGGGATTTTTCCGTTGAGCGGAGGTTTGTATGCCCGTTCACACAGGCATAGGGATCCGCAGCCTGCCAGGGTGATGCAGAGGCGAAAAGCTTTGCCTGTCGGGCGCGGCGCCCGGACAGGCCGTGTGGCTGTTTTATGGCTGTCGATGATCAGGTGCAGGCACCTGACATGGTGTGCAGGCTGGTTACGTTTGCTGAACTGTCCCCCTGAATGCAGCTTTATGCAGCAAGATTTTAGCCTTCAAAAGTAAGCAGGTCAATCAGGGATATCCCTATCGAAGCAGGGAGAATCCCTATGTCTGCCAGGCTGGCACGGATTAACTGGCGAGGGGAATAGAAAAGCGGAAGGTGCTGCCGCGGCCGACCTGGCTCTCAGCCCAGATTCTGCCCCCATGCGCTTCCACCAGGTGACGGGCGATGGCAAGCCCCAGCCCGGTGCCGCCGCTGGTGCGGGCACGGTCCGCCTTGTAAAAGCGCTCGAAGATGCGCGGCAGATCTTCCTCCGTGATGCCGGGGCCGGTATCCTGGACGGTGAACAGCGCTTCTGAACCGCTGCTCTCCAGGTGAATGGAAATCCGGCCGCCGGCAGGCGTGAATTTGATGGCGTTGTGGAGCAGGTTCACCATGACCTGCTCCAGGCGGGGCTGGTCGGCCAGGATGGACGGCGTGCCGGAAGGACAATCAACGACCATCTCCAGCCCTGCCCGCTGGGCCTGCAGCTTCATGCGGTCCACAGCGACCTGGATCACCTGTTTGGGATCGACGGCCTTTAACTGCAGGGGGACACGGCCGGATTCGATGCGTGACAGCTCGAGCAGCTCGGAGACCATGAGGCTCAGAGCATCGACCTCGGTCTCCATGCGCTGGAGAAAGCGGCGTGCGGCCGGAGGGTCGTCAAAGGCGCTCTCCTGCAGGGTTTCGGTGAGGGCCTTCAAAGAAGCCAGAGGCGTGCGCAGCTCATGAGAAATGTTGCTGATGAAGTCCCGCCGTACGGTTTCCAGATGCCGCAGGCGGGTGAGGTCCTGGAAGAGCAGCAGGATGCTGCCCGGAAGCGATTCGCCGAGCGGCGTGGCCACTGCCTGCAGGAAGATGCGCCGGGTGGGGATTTCGATAGAGGTCGAAACGGTTTCACCGCTCTGCTTGCACTGCTGCCAGAGGTCCACAAACTGGTGACTGCGCAGCGCTTCGGCGATGGTGCGGCCCAGGGCACTCTCCTGGGTAATCGAGAACATGTTTTCCGCCGCGGGGTTTATTAGCTGCACCTCACCCTCTTCGCCGGCGATAATGACGCCGTCGGTCATCTGGGCCAGGACTGCAGCCAGCTTGCTGCGCTCTGTGTCCAGATCGTTGATTTGCTTGCGCAGGCGCACGGCCATCTGGTTGAACGCCAGGTGGAGCTGGCCAAATTCATCGCTGTTCCGGCTGACGGGCTCGTCGAACAGTTCGCCAGCGGGGACCTGGCGCACAGCCTCGGTCAGCCGGCGCAGCGAGCGGGTGGTGCGCGAGGCGATCCAGGCGGCGATCAGGGTCGAAATGAGGGCAGCTGCCAGGGTGAGGCCCAGGAAGATGCGCAGCATGCGGTTGATGAACTGCTGAATCTGCTGCAGCGGCAGCGCCACGCGCACATAACCGAGTGGAGTCCCGGCGCTTTCTTCACCAGGAGGATACACGGCCACGGCTGCATACAGCATCTCGCTGCCGAGTGTTTCGCTGTCGCGCAGGCTGATCCCTTCGCCATCGGTCCAGGCCTGCAGGAACTCGGGGCGCTCCATGTGGTTTTCCATTCCCGCCGCAGCTTCATGGGATTCAGCCAGCACGTTCCCTTCCGCATCGATGATCGTAACGCGGCGGTTCAGGATGGCGGCAGACTGGCGGGCGATGCGGTCCAGCTCATCAGGGGGAGCGCCATCCTGCAGCGCAGCAGCGGCACGCACGGCGATCAGCCGCGCATCGGCGGTGATCTCCGTCTGCATCTGGTTAATATATGACTGGCGGACGGTGGAAGCGACATAGGTCGCCAGTCCCAGCAGGGTGAGCAGCAGCAGGAGGATATAGGGAACGGCGATGCGCCAGCGGATGCTCTGGAACAAGGTTAACCTTCGAATCGATAACCCGCGCCGCGCACCGTAACGATGCGGGTGGGTTCGGCGGGATCGGGCTCGATTTTTTCCCGAAGCCAGCGCACGTGCACGTCGACCGTGCGGCTGCCTCCGCTGAACTCCCAGCCCCATACTCGTTCAAGGATCAGTTCGCGGGAGAGCACCTGACCGCGGTGGCGCGCCAGGAAGAGCAGCAGATCGAATTCTTTGGGCTTGACGGCTACCGGCTGGTCGTTGAGCAGGACTTCACGGCGGGTGAGGTCGAGGGTGAGGTTGCCGAAGCGGATAATTTCTCTGGCGAGGCCGGCCTCCTGATCCATTTCTTCGCGGATCAGGCGCACCCGGCGCAGCTGGGCCTTCACGCGGGCGAGAAACTCGCGCATGCTGAAGGGCTTGGTCATATAGTCATCCGCGCCCATTTCCAGCCCGATCACGCGGTCGATCTCGTTGTCGCGGGCGGTCAGCATGAGGATGGGGGTGTTCATATCCTGGCGCAGGATGCGGCAGACCTCGAAACCGTCCAGGACGGGCAGAAGAATGTCGAGGACGATCAGGTCCGGGTGCATACGCCGCGCGGTTTCGATGGCCGACTGGCCATCGGATGCGACCTCTACGGTGTAGCCCTGCCGCGTCAGATTGTAGGCCAGCGTTTCTTGAAGAGCCGGTTCGTCTTCGACAACAAGGATTCTTTC
>Ga0134094_1000280_pt1 | contig 69026 bp, 59 predicted proteins | sample 5_1taG_FD_94458 | JGI IMG/M metagenome (GOLD analysis project Ga0134094, IMG submission 94458) | Switchgrass degrading microbial communities from high solid loading bioreactors in New Hampshire, USA - 5_19_20_110_A1 metaG | ecosystem: Engineered > Bioreactor > Semi-continuous > Anaerobic >... | reverse complement strand
GTGACCGAGAGCGATTCCGCGGCCGGCGCCTCGATCAGGTGGTAGGCGACATCGCCGTAGTCGCCAAACTCGCGCACCGCCGCCTCAACGGCAGAGAGATCGGTCCCCGCCGCAAGAGCGATTGCTGCCGCGGCGGCCCGGTCCCCGATATTCAGGCTGACCCTCTTGTAGCCGGGCCCGATCTCCCCGAGCACGAAGTAACAGACAAGCCCGATCTCGTCCGGGGCTGCCCCGCCAAGCAGCCGGGCAAGAAGGGCGGTCATCTCGATTCTTGACGTCGTGGCCTGGAGTCTCTCAAAGCAGGAGGCGAGAGTAGCGAATTTCACGAAATCCCCGGGAGTGAGTCACTCTCAAACGCTACTTGAACCTTGCGGTACCCCCGGGCGGGGGCTTTATTTATGACGGCGGCAGGGTTGGTGCATGGAACCCCTGATGCTCACCAAGCCCCCGGGCGAGAGAGCCAAAAACGTGCTCCGGCGGGATGCGGCGGTCATCTCCCCATCGGTCATGCGGGAGTATCCCCTCGTGCTGGAGAGGGCAAGCGGCGTAAACCTCTGGGACGTCGATGGGAACCGTTACCTCGACTTTACAGCCGGGATCGCCGTGATGAATATGGGCTGGAACCATCCGGATATCGTCGCCGCGATCAGGGAGCAGGCAGGCCGCCTCTCGCACGGGGCGTTCATGGACTTCGGATCGGAACTCCCGGTTCGGTGCGCCGAAGATCTGGTCGAGTTTCTCCCGGCGGGGCTCGATAGGGTCTATTTCAGCAACTCCGGGGCGGAGAGCGTTGAGGCGGCATTAAAACTAGCGCGCTACCATTCGGGGCGAAAGTACTTCATCGCGTTTCACCGCGGGTTCCACGGGCGGACCTACGGCGCCCTCAGTCTCACGGCAGGGAAGGTGGTCCAGCGGCGCGGCTTTGGACCGCTCCTCCCGGTGGTCCACGTACCCTACCCGGACCCCTACCGCCCGTTCGGCGGCGACCCTGCGACCTGCGGTGCCGACGTCGTGGCTTACATCGAGGATACGGTCTTTCGTTACGAGGTCGCGCCCGACGAGGTCGCTGCGATCGTCGTCGAGCCCGTGCTCGGGGAGGGGGGCTACGTCGTTCCGCCGCCGGATTTCCTCCCCCGGCTGCGGCGGCTCTGCGACGAGCACGGGATCCTCCTCGTGGTGGACGAGGTGCAGACGGGGTGCTTCAGGACCGGGCGGTTCCTCGCTTCCACGCATACCGGCGTCGTCCCCGATATCCTCTGCCTTGGAAAGGCGATCGGCGGGGGGCTTCCGTTCGGGGTCACCGTCGCCTCAAGCGAGGTCATGAACTGGCCGCCCGGGTCGCACGCAAGCACCTTCGGCGGCAACAACCTTGCCTGTGCCGCGTCGCTCGCCACAATGAACCTCCTCCGCGAGGAGGGGTTCGGCGAGCGGGTGATGGCGAGGGGCGGGTACCTGGTAGAGCGCCTGCGAGAGCTCGCGGAGCGCCACCCGATCATCGGGGATGTCCGCGGCCTCGGGCTGATGATCGGGGTCGAGCTCGTCCGGGACCGGGAGAGAAAGGAGCCTGCTCCGAACGAGAGGAAACAGATGCTCCGGGGTGCATTCGAGCGCGGTCTCGTCCTCCTCCCCGCGGGGGAGTCGGTGATCCGGGTAAGCCCTCCCCTGGTCATCGAGAGGAGTGATATCGATGCGGGGATCGGGATCATCGGCCGGGTGCTTGAGGAGATTAATGGAGGTTGATTGTATGCTGGAATCCAAATTTACCTACGTATCGCTCGAGTCGGACGAGAGGATTCACGGCGAGTACGAGGCCGCGCTGATCGAGGTCGAGCGGGAGTTCGGGGAACGCCACCCGATCTACATCGGCGGGAGGGAGGTCACCGCCCGAAGGGAGTTTGAGGCGCGCTCCCCGATCGACCCGGGCATCCTGCTCGGGACCTTTCAGGAGGGGGGAGAGGAGGCCGCGCGGGAGGCGATCGCCGCGGCAAACGAGGCCTTTCCCGACTGGAGCGGAAGGGACTGGCAGGATCGGGTCGCGATCATCAGGCGGGCGGCCGGGCTGATCGAGGACCGGCGCTTTTGGCTTGCGGCCCTCATCACCTACGAGGCGGGAAAGACCCGTTACGAGGCCCTGGCCGAAGTCGGCGAGGCGGTCGATATGCTCCGGTATTACTGCAGCATCTACGAGCAGAGCAACGGCTACGTCTCTTCCATGCACTCCCCGGCGCCCGGGGAGGAGTGCCGGAGCGTCATGCGCCCGTACGGCGCCTGGGCGGTCATCTCCCCGTTCAACTTCCCGATAGCCCTGGCTGCCGGGATGATCACGGGCGCGCTCTTGACCGGGAACACGGTCGTCTTCAAACCGACGAGCAAGACGCCGCTCTCCGGGGTGATTCTCTATAGGCTCTTTGTGGAGGCAGGGGTCGCTCCCGGTGCAATCAACCTGGTGACCGGCCCCGGCGGCCCCTTCGGCGAGGTCGTGGTCGCCCACCCGGACGTCGCCGGGATCGCGTTCACGGGGTCGCGGGCCGTCGGTGAGTGGCTGCTTAGAGAGAGCACCGCAGAGCAGCCGTACCACAAGCCGGTCGTTGCGGAACTCGGGAGCAAGAATCCGGTCATCGTCACCGCGAGCGCGGATATTGAGAAAGCCGTCGAAGGTGTCGTCCGGGCCGCCTACGGATTTGGGGGGCAGAAGTGCAGCGCCACGTCCCGGGTCTACGTCCAGTCATCGGTGGCCGAGCGGTTCATCGAGGCGCTACGCGACCGGGTGAACCGGATTGAGGTCGGGGATCCCCGGCGGCGGGAGGTCACGTACGGCCCCCTGATCGATGATGATGCACGCTTAACGTTCCAGAGGGCGATCGAGGAGGCGATCCGGGACGGCGGGAGGCTGGTTGCCGGCGGGGAGGTGCTTGAAGGCGGGCTCTACGGCCTGGGTGCCTACGTCCTGCCCACGGTCATCACCGGTCTTCCCCACAACCACCGGCTCTTTGGGGATGAGCTCTTCGTTCCGATCCTCCTCCTTGGGACCTTCGAGAGCCTGGAGGAGGGACTCCGCCTCGCAAACGCAACCGACTACGGCCTGACGGCCGGGATATTCTCAGAAGACCCGGCGGAGATCCGCTACTTCTTCGACCACATCCAGTCCGGGGTCGTCTACGCCAACCGACGCGGGGGGGCGACGACCGGGGCCTGGCCGGGGGCACAGCCGTTCGGCGGCTGGAAGGCGAGCGGCTCGACGGGCAGGGGGGCAGGGGGGCCCTACTACCTCCTCTCGTTCGTCCGCGAGCAGGCGCAGACCCTGGTGACGGAGCGGTATTGACCTCAAAAGACCCCCCACCAAATTTTATCCAGTATCAAACATATTGTCACAAAAATTAAATATGGTACGGCCGGTATTGACCCTCTTGCCGTGGGGCATTCTGTCCCACAGATACTGGAGACGTGATACGCATGAGAGGAACTGTAGCAGAGATGGAGAGGCGAAACATCATACGGGCGAGTGATATTGAGGATGCCCGGGTCAGGAACCCGCAGGGCGAAGACCTAGGGAGCATCAAGGATATCATGATCGATACCTCGGCGGGTTGCATCGCCTACGCCGCACTCTCGTTTGGGGGCTTCATGGGGTTGGGCGACAAGCTCTTTGCCATCCCCTGGGAGGCCCTTAGATACAACGCCGCAGATGAGACGTTCGTTTTAGACATCTCAAAGGAGAGACTGGAGAACGCACCCGGGTTTGACAAAGATAACTGGCCGACGACCGCCGACCGCGAGTGGCTCACCGGCGTGTACAGCCACTACGGCTACACACCCTACTGGGAGCGGTGAACGACCGGAGAGAACGGTCCCGGGTCTGGTCGGCGCACGCTAGACCCGGGGCCGGCCAACGAGGCAGTCTCGTCTGATACGCCGCCCGATCTTGCAGCGGCGAACGCATGCACAGCAATTTTTGGGAAGAGCGAAGAGGAGCCAGACGGAGGGGAGTGCCGCTCATATGACCCATCAAGTCCCGGCACAGCTTCCTGCTGACCCGGGGGTACCAGTATGCAGAACGTGATTCCTGGGAGAAAGAAGACTATCCGGGATATCGACGTCAGAGGTAAACGGGTGCTTCTTCGTGCCGATCTCAACGTGCCGCTCGATGAAGACGGCACCATCGCCGATGACACCAGGATCAGAGCCAGTCTGCCCACGATACGCTACCTCTGCGAACGGGACGCACGGGTCATCATATGCTCCCACCTGGACCGGCCGCAGGGTGTGGTCGTTGAACGGCTGCGTCTTGCCCTCGTCGCAAACAGGCTCTCCCTGCTTCTCGGTCGGCCGGTCATGGCGCTCCAGGACTGCATCGGGCCGGAGGTCGAGAGCACGGTCGCCGGGATGAGCGGCGGGGATATCATCATTCTCGAGAACCTCCGGTTCCATCCGGAGGAGAAGGCGGATGACGCTTCATTCGCACAGAATCTCGCCGGGCTTGCGGATATCTACGTCAACGACGCTTTCGGAGCCTCACACAGGGCCCATGCATCGATCGTGGGCGTCCCAAAATACCTCCCCGCCGTGGCGGGGCTCCTGCTCGAGAGGGAGGTGAACACGTTTGCGCGGATCCTCAAAGATCCTGAGCGGCCGTCTGCTGCCGTGATCGGCGGGGCCAAGGTGAGCGAGAAACTGGAGGTCCTAGAGAATATCATCTCCCGGGTGAACCTCCTCCTCATCGGGGGAGGCATGGCGACGACATTCCTTGCAGGAAGGGGGTACGGGACCGGTGCGTCCTACGTCGAGACCGACTGCCTGGATGCCGCAAGATTCCTTGAGGCGAAGGCAGCGGAGCGCGGCGTCCGCCTCCTTCTGCCCCGGGACGTCGTTGTTGCAGAGCGGCTGGAAGCAGGCACCCCATTTCAGGTCGTCTCCGCCGATGCAATCCCGGATGGCTGGGCAGTCGCCGATATCGGGCCCAAGACCGCCGACGAGTTCTGCCGTGAACTTGCAGGCATGCGATCCGTCATCTGGAACGGGCCGATGGGCGTCTATGAGATCCCGGCATTTGCCGAGGGGACACGCCGGGTTGCTGCGGCCCTTGCCAACCTCAACGGCACCACAGTCGTCGGCGGCGGCTCGACTGCGGATGCCGTAAGGCGGTTTGGGCTTGCCGACGAGATGACTCATGTCTCGACGGGCGGCGGGGCAGCGCTCGTGATGCTTGCAGGAAAACCGCTCCCGGGTGTGGAAGCGCTCGATGATCTGGAGGAGGCATGAAGCGGATCGGGATTCTCACCAGCGGCGGTGACGCTCCGGGTATGAACGCCTGTATACGGGCGGCGGTGCGCACAGCGCTCGCACACAACCTCTCGGTCTTCGGGATACGCCGGGGATATACCGGGCTCATCGACGGCGACGCAGTGCCGCTCGACCGGACGGCGATCAGAAATACCATTCATCTGGGCGGCACAATCCTTGAGACCTCGCGGAACAGCGAGTTTTACACAAAGGACGGGCGGCTTAAAGCGGCAGCGTCCATCGAGAAGATGGGTCTCGACGGCATCATCCTGATCGGAGGGGAGGGGACGTTTCACGGTGCAAGCCTGCTTGCGGCCGAGACGGACCCGGCAGCACTCATCGGTGTGCCGGGGAGCATCGATAACGACATTTACGGAACCGACTACTGTATCGGGTTCGATACCGCCGCAAACTGCGCGGTCGAGGCGATAGACCGCATCCGCGACACGGCCCGGTCCCATGAGCGCATCTTCTTCATCGAGGTGATGGGGCGCACGGCGGGGTTTTTGGCGCTCGAGAGCGGTATCGCCGGAGGTGCCGAAGAACTCGTCATCCCCGAGGAAGAGGTCTCGATCGACCGGATAAGCGAGCGCATACGCAGAGGGTTTACTATCGGGAAGAAGAGCGCGATCGTCGTGGTGGCGGAGGGAAAGACCCCGGGGATCTCCTTTGAGATTGCCCGCCAGATCGGTGAGCGCCTCAACTTCGATACCCGGGTCGTTGTCCTCGGTCACCTCCAGCGGGGCGGGCCGCCGACGCTGCGTGACCGGGTGCTCGGGAGTCTCCTCGGTGTCGCCGCCGTCGAGGCGCTGCTCGAGGGGCGGAGCGGGTGCATGGTGGGAGAGATCGGGGGAGACCTTGCATACACACCGCTTGAGGAGACCTGGCAGAGGAAGAAGCCGCTCGATGAGGACTTATGGCGGATATTCCCGTTTCTCTCGGAGTAGACAGGAGCTCACCGGGTGAGTGTGATCAAAAAGAGACAGAGTTGTTTCGAGCGAGCCGCACCCATCCCGGAGCTCGCTCCGGTCGCAATTACGACTTTTCCATCAAGTATTCCCAATGACGGTTACTCCATTCTCTAGGCTCGGCCTTTGTCGAGGCCGGTGATCCGGATGCCGCCGAACTGGCACTTATTCTTGATGTTCAAGCCAATCAGAAGCGGGGTGATCTTCTCGATGATCCGGGCCCGCTCAAGTTTGCCGCAGTCGACGACTTTTATGCCCGGGATCTTCTCGATGAGCGGCGTCACGAACGCCTTGGCATCCTCGTCGTTGCCGGAAATGAGGCAGTCGCAGTCGATCGGCTCGTCGAGCTGCAGCCACCAACTCTGGGAGATGGTGTTGAAGGCGCAGATCACCTTCGCATCCGGCAGGATCGACTGGGACCGCTCCGCGGCCGAGCCCTCCGGGAGGTCGATGTACCTCGTCGCCGACCCGCCGATGCAGGACTCCAGCGGCCCCGTAGCGTCCAGAAGCGGTTTCCCGGCTGCACCCTCCTTGATCGAGAGCAGGATATCCCTCTGGGCCGCGAGCGGCACCGTGAGGACCAGGACGTCGGCGGCTTTCGCCGCTTCGGGGTTTGTCGCGGCCTGGATGTTCGGGATATCGCCAAGGAGTTCCTTTGCCTTCTCCACGGCGGCCAAGGCTTTGTCAATCGTCCGGGATCCGATGATGACGTTCTCTCCCACCTGTGCAAACCGGAGGGCGATTCCGAACCCCTGACCCCCCGTTCCACCGATCACTCCAATTGTAGTCATGTAACATTCACCTTGATCAATCAGTTGTCAACAACCCTGCGCCTGTTGGCCGGGGCTTGTAACCGTGTCAGAGACGCGCTACATTCGGCTGGTTGACGGGCAGCCCACTCAAACCGGATATGCCGGCTTGAGCGATTGTTACGAGCAGCATTGAGATCAGCGTGGAGTTGAAACCCACATCTCCGGTATCGGAACGACGAACCATCCCGACCTCCTTTAGAGGTATGTCCGCACACGGAGCACTTCTACGAAGTCTATAGGGCATCGACAGGAACAACGCTCTTACCAAGAGTCTTGGCTTTATACCGGATAAATTGTTCGAGTTTGGAGAGTGCCCAGGAGTTCAATTTCCAGTTGAACGACCTGCTGCGTCGCTTCCAAACCGAATCTTGCTCAAATCATCCAGAGCGAAGATCGTGTAATCCAAAGTGACAAGTTGCTCCGAGATTCAATGCCGGGTATCGGTCGCAAACCATCTTTCCCGGCGAGAGATCGTGCGAAGTTTCCACTTTGCCGACCGGGTGCCTTTTGACTTCAACGCCGTACGAAGGTGCGCGTACTGTGCTCGCGCATTTTTGAGGCGCCTGGAGGTGGAAAATGTGTTATCGGAGCAGACCGCGACATCAACGATGCCCCGGCCCAATCCTACTTGGTCACCAGTAACGGCTCTACGTCTGGATGGTCCGTCGAAACGTGGAGACAGAAAACTCGTTCCTCTCGATCAATATGAGGTGGCCGAGGGTGTAGCACTCACGAACAGCCTAGTATGTTGTTGCCCTATGGTCCTCAGCCTTGTTCCACGTATGAAGACCCGATGGAAGACATCCAGGAGACCTCTCTGTCTTGATGCGATGGATATCCAGGATTATTGAGAGCAGAGCGGGAGAACCCGCTCACGAACATTCACGATCAGATAGACTTCTCCCAGCCCTGGCCCATATCGATGAGGGGGCGCACTTCGGTGACCTCAAACGTCACCGTAGCGTGGATCATCGCTGCCGCATCTTCACCCGCAACCTGTGCGATCTGTCTTCGATAGGTCTCCAGCGTCTCCCCCGATGTCGCGTAGTCCTTCATCTTCAGATAGACCCGGAGCCCTTTCCAGTCCATTATCGTCTCTCCCGCCTCCACAATCGTGTAGACGGCGTTTGGATTCTCCTGCAGATACGCGAACGTGCGATTCTGCCCAAGCCCCATGACAACAGTCTTTTCATCAGTCATCATCGGCGAGCCAAAGACAGCTGCATCGACCTTCCCCTCCTTATTCGCGGTGCTGAGCAGACCGATCCTTGGCTGCTTGTTGAAGTAATCAATTAACCTGGCTGGCATGATCATTCCCCAGTTTGAATCCAGCCTCATCATCTCTGCTTAAAAAACGTATGGGTGGGAGAAGACACCTGCAGAGGATACCTCCTCACCGCCCCGCGACTCCTGACCGGTTCTGAGACCGTTCGAGATTCTCCTCAAACAGTCAGGAACTCCCCGGGAGCGAGGCTGGTAGCAAGCATCACCATATTGATCTCCCGATTTCCGGTCCAGGTGCCGGCCTTCTGGTTGTTCGGATCCATCCAGAAGCGCTCGATCGCAGCGGCGAGCGGCACATACCGTACAAGACCCTCCGCTCGCCGGGCGAGGGCCGGGTTCTTCCGGACCCGCTCGACGATGACCTCCATCCCCCGTAGACCGATCGAGAGCCCGAGTTCACGGAAGGCCAGGCGGTATTCGGGAGGATTGCGGAGCGTCCCGCTCCCGGCAAATCGTGCAAGGCCCACGAGGGCTGCGTCGAGGATGGACGCGAGCAGTTCTTCGTATGCAGATACGTTCTGGCTTGCGATCTGGACGATCCTTACGGAGTCAAACAGAAGCCCGCCGATCCCGAGCGGGTCGTCGATGGCAGGGACCCCTGCCCGGCAGAGACGGGCCATATCGGCGATCTCGGTCGCAAGTTCGGTCCCCCCGGCGGCCGCCTGGAGTTCGCTGTAGGTGACGAACCCATCGAGGGGGTCGTGCAGGCCCATTGAAGGTACGAGCGGCCGGGAGAGGTCGATACTCATCTTCCAGTACATCCTTTTGCCGCCGGAGGAAGGGGTGTATGTGAACGCGGCGTGGGCGGCCTTTGCGAGGTCCACCGCCCACGAAAGATAGACCGGATCCCCGGTCACCCTGCTTGTCCGGTTGAGCGCGTGCATCCACTTGGTGAGGTAGTGGTAGTACTGCCCGTCCCGCTCCCACTCGAGTTGCTCATCGAACGGTTCATCCAGCCTCCGCTCGGGGAGCGGTTTTCCAATCCGAAGACCTCCCCGGGTCGGGTGAGCCTCCCCCTCCTCCTCGGATAGACCGCTGATCCAGCCGGTCCGCGAATCGTCGTCGCGATGCCGGCCGAGGGTGTGGTGCACCTGGTCGACGAGGCGGAGGGCGAGGTCGCGATAGTCTTCGTCACCCGTCCGGCGGAAGAGTTCGAGGTAGTTGCAGACCGCATAGGCATCCGTCCAGAGATAGCGGCGCGGGTGGGCTCGGGGCGGGTCAAGCCCGGTCAGGTCGGCGAACTCCGCCATGAGGTCGCGGGCGGCTGTGGTACTGGCATCCTCTGTCATCCCGGGAACGGGATGCGGCACCGGCTTCATAAATGTATAGGTCGACGCTCCGGTCTCGCACGAAAGAGGCTCTATGGAGCCAAAAAAAGAGGTATCTGGCGTCCTCCCCTCACCTCGCCGGACCGGGGACCATCCTCCCTGTGGCCTCTGGCCGCGGGGGCCTGATCCCGAACTCGGGCAGGATGACGTCGTGCGCAAGATTGATGAACGCCTCCTGCTCGGGGCCGACCTGGTGGATCAGGACGCTGTCGTAACCCATATCGACAAATTTGCCCACCTTCTCTATGATCTTCTCCGGGTCTGGCCCGCAGAGGACAGTCTTTGCGACATCCTCAGGCGTCACCATCTGCTGCATCTGCTCAAAATGCGTCGGGGTGGGGACGATCCAGTTCAGTTCTCCCTTGTTTGCAGCGACAGGGAACCACTCGTAGGCCGTCCGCTTCGCCTCCTCTTCGCTCCTGGCGTAGCAGACCACGGTCTCGATCATGCACGATTTACCCTCGCCGCCCGATGCACGGAACGTCTCGATGACCTCCTCGGGCTTCTGCTCGAAGTGGATGAGCGCGTCACCGATCTCGCCGGCCACTTCAGCCGCCATCGGCCCTTCGGCCGAGATGCGAATCTGCGGGAGCTCGCTCGGCAGTTCATAGATCTGCGCGTTGTCGACGGTGTAGTAATCGCCGTAGTAGTCCTGCACCCCTCCCTTCCAGAGCGTCCGGATGATCCTCACCGCTTCGCGGAGCATATCGAGCCGCACCGGCTCGGATGTCGGGAAAACGCCGCCGACGATATGCTCGTTCAGGCTCTCTCCCGTCCCGAGCCCGAGCTCGAACCTTCCCGGCATCATCGTGGCGGCGGTTGCGGCGGCCTGCGCGACGATCGCCGGGTGGTAGCGCATCAGCGGGCAGGTCACGCCGGTGGAGACCTTTACCCGTGAGGTGGCCTGCGAGACCCCGCCGATGGTGCACCAGGCGAACCCGGCATGCCCGTGGTTTGAGATCCACGGGAGGTAGTGGTCGCTGATGCTCACAAACGAGAACCCGGCGTCTTCGGCGAGTCTTGCGTTCTTGACCAGTTCGGGCGCGCTGTGCGCCTCGGTGAAAAGTTTGTAGCCTATCTCGACCATTTCATCTCTCCCCTCTCAGGTCCCCCGGCACCTCCGCGGCAGGGGTATGAGCGGCGGGAGAGATCGTCACCGGACTTAAGTGTTATGCCGATCGGAAAAAGCAAGGTTGAGGGGCCGTTCAGTAGCCCGTCGCATAGTAGTAGCCGTCCTCCTCGCGGACGCGGACCGGGACGCGGAAGAGGGCGCCGATGGCTTCACTGGTCAGGACTTCGGCCTTCGGGCCGTCTTTCCGGACGGCGCCGTCCCGCATCAGGACGACCCGGGAGATCTCGGGGATAATGTCGTGGAGGTTGTGGGTCACAAGGATGATCCCGGTCCCCGATTGTGCAATCTTTCGGAGGGTCTTTCGGAGCGTGTGGAGCGCGTGGAGGTCGAGGCTGTTCGTGGGCTCGTCGAGGACGAGCGTGCCGGGGTCGTGGACGAGCGCTCTCCCGATCAGGAGCCGGCGGGCCTCGCCTGTGGAGATCTCGGTCATAGGGCGGTCGGCGAGGTGCGCGACCTCGAGGAACTCGAGGATCTCATCGGCCTTTCGCTCCATCGCGGGGGTGACATTGTGGGAGAAAAAGAGCCCGATGCTTGAGAAGAACCCCGAGAGGACGACTTCGCGGCCAGATATCCGGCGGGTGAAGGTCTGCTGGAGGTCTCCGGAGACGAGCCCGAGGTGGGACCGAAGGTCAAAGGCGTCCCACCGGTCCCGCCCCCGGAACCGGAAGACGGTATCCGGGCCCGGCGAGGATGGGTAGTACTCGCGGGTGATCGCCCGGATGAGCGACGATTTCCCGGCGCCGTTCGGGCCGAGGATGGCGATATGCTCACCCTCGCGGATCGTGAGCGAAACCCGGTCGAGGAGTCTGTGGCCGTCCCGGACGACGCTGACGTTTTTGAACTCGATGAGCGGCGGGGGTGAGGAGTGAGCGCTCTCGGTCATGCCGGCCGCTCCGTCGGGTGGAGATTGGGGTACAGGAGTTTCATCGGATGTCGCTCCATATGTTGGACGGTTCACCTCAAAAGGTATGCTCCGTCACCGCGGGCTGTCGAGCAGCGCGGCAACCCTCTCCGGGTCGTCCGCGTAGATGTTGAGGAACCCGGCGGGCTCGAGCCTCACCCTGACGTGGCCGGGATACCGCAGACTGACCAGGGCACGATAGAGCAACTCCAGCATGAACACCAGCCAGCTGACCGCCAGGAGAATCTGAAAGCCGAAATAGGGGTTGAAGGCCTGGTCGCCGAAATAGCACATCAACCAGTTCCCTACGCCGGCAAAGAATATCGCTGCAGTCATGAGTACCAGGAGCAGTGCGGACAACCAGCGGGGTATGGAGAGGTAGGGGCGCTTAACCTCGACCGACCTTACCGTGTCCTTTCCAAAGACGAGGGGCCGGGAACGCGGTCTCCGGACGATGACGGAGTTCCCGGAGAATTTTATCACGGCTCGATAGGAATCGAAGTAGATGCGCCATGCAGTCCATGCCAGAAGGGAAACAGCCATGAAGGTAAAGATGAGCCCCGGCCACAGGGAGGGGATCAGGACGGATATCACGAAGAGGAAGAGGAAACCGAGGACGGCAAACGGCATCAGCACAAAGAAGCGAGGACTGGTATACTCCACGAACACGTCCTCCACCACCTCCCGACTGCCGTCTGCCGCCGTCCCGAGCCCGACCACGCCGTCCGGCGCGGCGTACCGCCGCCGACCGGTGCCGGCAGCTGCCGCGTTCGGGCACCAGCCGAGCTTCTTTCGGATATACTCCAGAAAGACCGTCATCAGGAAACCTCCAGCACTCGGGCTATCCGTTTGGGATCGTCCGTGTAGATCACAGCAATCCTCTTCTTCGTGGTCGTTATCACCAGGACCTGCAGGTAGCGGGTCCGCACGTAGGTGCGGTAGAAGAGCACCGGAAAGAAGATCGCGGCGGCAAGCCCGAAGATGAACCGCATGGAAGATGGATCTGAAAATCCAGCGTATATACTGCCGGCCGCCGATATGAAAAGCGCCGTGAACGCTGCCGTGAGAAGCCGGGGTGAGAGGGGAGGTCGGTTCTCCTTCACCTCCGCCTTCACGATGGCATCCTTTGGAATGACGATAGGCGAAAAGAGCGGCCGCTGGATGACGACGGCGTCGCGAGCGACCTCGATGCAGGCTCTTCGTATGGCCCCGTATAACTCCAGGGCGGCGTAGCCCAGAACGATCGCCGGCAGGAACAGCCTCCCTGCAGGAGGGATAATGAATGTCGGAACCGTAACGAGGGCTGCCGGAGCCGTAACAAGGAGGATCCCGATGAGAGAGGCGCCGGCAAGCAGCAGCAGGAAGAGCCTCCCCGGGGTGCCGATTGGGCCGTAGTCCACCAGTGCACCCTCCACCACCTCCCGGCCGCCTCCTGTCGCCATACCGACCTCGCCCTCCGGCGCGGCATATCGCCTGCCGGTGCCGACCATTGCTGCGTTCGGGCACCAGCCCATCCATCTCCGTATCGTCTCGGAGAACTTCATCATACGCGTTCACCCTCTGTTGCCGTATCCACGGTATACACCGACCCCCACTCCGCGATCATGATCGCCTTGTGCCGGCGCTCCCAGAGGATCGTGAGGCCGTACAACGTCCAGAAGATGAAACTCAGGCCCAGCATAAGACCAAGAATCCGGTCGAACATCCCGCCCAGAACAAAATACGCCATAACGACGGCGAGGAGAACGGAGGCCACCGGGAGACTCAGATACCTGATGATACGCTGTCTTTTAGTCATGTTGTCCCTGCGGAACTCCCCGGCGGCAACCCGTGCATACTGCTTCCGGTAACTGAGCAGGATACCAAGGGTTGCTCCCACTCCAATGGCGGGGCCCGTCCATACGGCAGGGTACCCGAAAGCATCCTCGACAAAAATAAAGAGCGCCGCTGCCGCCGCCGAGAAGGCTATCGCCGTTATCAGCAACTGGTTATGGTAGCGCTTCCACCACCCGGGTTCGGCCCGGAGGGGGCCATCCTGCCCGCCCGCCGCCGCGGCCGCAGCCGACCGCACCGCGAGTTCCGGCCGCATCGCCCCCGCCATGGGGCACCATCCAAGATACGCCCGGATCGTCTCCAGGAGGGGCATCACACCATCTCCCGGAGCTTCGCAAAGAGTTCGTCGGCCAGACGGGTCGGGTCGTCGGTCTTCGTGAGCACAATCCCCAGTTCATCAGCGTAGCCCCAGAGGAGCTCGATGCACCGGGCATACTGAGAGCATGTGCCGCAGTCGCCCTCGTGCTCGTACCAGACCTGCACCCCGTGGTCTGCCGAGACAAAGACGACGGCCGCCGCGTCGAAGGGAACCGAGCGCCCGAAGAGGACACCAAGTTCCGCGTTCAGGCGCTCGACCTCGATCCGGTTTGCCCGCGCCATATCGATAAGCGTCTCCTCGACCTTCCGGTCCATGGCAAGCAGCGCCTTCGAGACCGCCTGGCGAGATATGCGGAAGCGGTCCGCGATCTGGATGTTGGGAAGACCGCTCCGGCGAAGCCTCCAGAACGCGAACTGCCGGTCGTTTAAGGGGAGTGGCATGCGTCAACATTCAGAGGTTGACAATATTAACGTTTTGATTCGTTCCGGGTAGACCTCCGGGCTGCCGCCGGCCGCACACGCACCATCCCGGGAGGCGGATCAGAACATTCATTGCCGTTCCCCCGGAAGTGACCCGTATGGACACTGCATTGCGTGACACCTACATTAAGCTCCACGAAAAATACTTCCCGGGGACGGAACTCCCGATCGCCTTCGAGGTCGGTGGTCCGACCGACGGGGTGGAGAAGGCCCCCACCCCGAAGGGCTGGAGGTGCTTCGTCTGCGACCTTGCAAGGGTGCGAAACGGCAAAAACCTCGTCTTCTCTGAAGAGTCTATCGGGTGCCGCGGCGGGAGGTTCTACCTCGGCTACGACGCCGAGCGGTTCCCTGGCTTTCGCTACTTCCTCTCCTACGGAAAACCCGGCGAGATCGAGGGGGAGCGCTACAAGCAGACGCCGGAGATCGTCGACGAACTCGACAAGGGGACCGTCCGGGTCCCGACGGCGGGGAAGAGCATCGTCTTCAAGCGCTGGGATAACCTCACGGACGCCGACAACCCGGACGCCGTCGTATTCTTCGCGCGGCCCGAGGTGCTCTCCGGTCTCTTCACGCTTGCAAACTTCGACCGGGCCGACCCGAACGGCGTCTTCTGCCCCTTTGGCGCCGGGTGCAGTTCTATCTTTTACTTCCCGTGGCTTGAGCAGCAGAGCGAGAACCCGCGGGCGGTCCTCGGGATGTTCGACCCCTCGGCACGGCCTTGCGTCCCGACAGACGTCCTGACGATGGCTTTTCCCATGAAGAAGTTTGAGAAGGTGGTCGGCTTCATGGAGGAGAGTTTCCTCATCACGGAGTCGTGGGGAAAAGTGCTGAAAAAGATCGAACGGAGCAACAGGCTCTATTCATCTGAAAAATGACCGGATAGTGGGGATCAGCCAAGAGTCCGAGCGGAAATGCTTGCGCATTTTCCTCCAACGCCAGCCGGTGCTCACGCACCCGCCAGGCGCCACTCGAAAAATGCAGAGCATTTTTCTCGAACTCCTCTCAGGCACTTACGTGCCTGAGAGTCGTTGCTTAAAGAACCCCACCATCTCCAGATAGGCGCTCTCCGCAACGGGCGTCTCCACCAGTTGCCCGTCCCCCCCGATCATGAACCCATGCGGCTCGCCTTGGTAGACCTTGAGCTCGAAGTACTTCCCGGCCGCATCGAGATCGGTTGCATACCGATAGATATCGCCCACGGGGCTCGCCTCATCCGCAGTGCCGTGGATGATCAGCATCGGGTCGGTGATGTTCTCGATGAACTCCGCCGGAGGAGTTCCGTTCGCCTGCCCTCCGGAGTAGGGGAAGCCGTACCAGGCGACACCCGCACTGAACTCCTCGATCAGCGGCAGGAAGAGCATCGTGTAGCGTCCGCCCGCGCAGAACCCCGTAAGCCCGATGCTGCTTGAGTTGACCTCCGGCCGGGTCTCAAGATACGCGACCGTATCCCGGATCAACCCCTCCATCACGGCATCCTCCGGCGTCTGTGCGAAGGTCTGCCACTCGGGGGCGATGACGACAAACCCTTCCGTAGCAAGCCGGTCGGCCATAACCTGGTAACCGGGCTCAAGCCCGTTGAAGGAGTGGATCAGCACCACGGCCGGGTACGGCCCGCCGTCCCCGGGTGTCGTGATGTAGGCCGGATAACTCTGGCCGCCGCTCTGGATGTTTACCGTCGTTCCGTTCTGCATCCCTGCTGTGCCCACATCGCTGGCACCGGCGAAGCCGGCAAGGAAGAGCAGGGATACAATCACTACAAGCAGGATGGCGTTTCTCATGAGTCTCCTCCCACCATGGGTGCACCCCCATCCAACTCACCACATATAACGATTCTGTCCGACCTGGAGGTGATCTACGGGGATCAATAGAGCTGTCTCTGATGACCCTGACACGATTAACGACCAGGAGAATAGAGAAGTCGGATGGAGCGGAAGAAATAAAAAAATATTAAGAGTTGCACTCGCCCAAGAAGGGTATGGAGCCTGGTGCGCGCTGGAGAATGATGGAAGAGTTCTTTGCGGCGTATACGGCGAACATCAACAAAGCCCCAGGTGATACACCAATGATCGACGTTGAGGCTACAGCCGGGCGTTCACCAACTGCTTTATTGCAGCAGACCCGAACGGCGTTTTCTGCGGGAAGGACGACGAGCGTTCCGCACTCAGACCCAGGCAGGTTTCGCGTTCTATCGGAGCATCGAAACAAAATCCATGGATCTCGCGTCGCTTGAGGTCACATCTCTCGACCTAAAGCACCCGGAAAGGGAGGAGTGCAAAATCCCTTGGGAGATCAAGGCTGCTTTTCGGAACGCGCGAATACTGGACCAATCCCTCGAACCGATTGCACCCTAGCGTCGCTACAACACGCGAGGTCTGCAACAGCGACGCACTCAGTCGAGGAGAGCGGACTCTCGGCCAGAACCCTATTGTCCCTAAGTGGGGCTCCAGCATGAAGATCCTGGTAATTGTGTATAATCCGGCTGATCTAAAGACGATACACCAGTTGCTCGCCAGCCCACAGTTGCCCGATAGCGAGATCAGGTCCGCGCAGGACCTCTCGTCCGGGCTATCCATCCTGCAGAAAGAAGAACTCGATCTCATCCTCCTCGATCTGGACCTCCCGGACAGCCAGGGCATCGATACGGTCAGGGCCGTGCGAAGGCACGCACCTGGCACCCCCATCGTGGTCCTCTCCGAACGCAACGATGAAGAGACCTACTTTGCGGCACATCAGATGGGGGCGCAGGATTATCTTGCAAAAGACCAGTTGACGAGTCTGTCGCTTGCACGATCGATACGTTACGCGCAGGAACGCATCCGTACTGAACAGGAATTGGTCCGCAAGAATAGAGAACTCAGCAATGCCTACAAGGACCTGGCGGAGACGCAAGGAAAGTTGAGGCAGAACCTGGACGAACTGAGGGAGAGCGAACGCTCACTGCGCGAGATGACTCAGTACCTGGAGAATCTGATCACCTACGCGAACGCTCCCATCATCGTCTGGGACGCAGATCTCAAGATCACCAGGTTCAACAACGCCTTTGAACGCCTGACAGGCTATGCCGCAAACGACGTCATCGGTCAATCCCCGGCAATCCTCTTTCCCGAGGGACAGCGGGACGAGTTGATGGATCATATTCGACGGGCGACGACCGGGAAGCGATGGGAATCCGTCGAGATCCCCATAATCACAAAAGACGGTGAAATCAGGATACTTCTCTGGAATTCGGCAGCCGTGTATGGGGATGACCAAATGGCAGTCTCCTCGGTGATCGCTCAGGGCCAGGATATTACCGAACGCAAGTTGGCCGAAGAAACGTTACAGAGAGCGCACGACGAACCGGAGGTACGCGTCATGGAACGCACGCTGAGGCTCCAGGAGATGAATACGGCCCTACAAACCGAGATAACTGAGCGTATCCGGGCGGAGGAGGCAGCGAAGATGGAGCGAAAACGCCTCTACGACGTTCTGGAGACGCTGCCTGTGTACGTGATACTGTTATCTTCCGACTATCACGTATCCTTTTCCAATCGCTTCTTTAGGAAACGGTTTGGTGAGGCCGATGGCCGGCGCTGCTTCGATTATCTCTTTGGACGCACCAAGCCCTGCGAGAACTGCGAAGCCTTCAGCGTGATGAAGACGGGTGCGCCCCATCGCTGGGAGACGACCGGTCCGGACGGTCATGATTACGATATATTCGACTTCCCCTTCACCGACACAGACGGCTCGCCACGTATCCTGCAGGTGGGTATCGATATCACCAAACGCAAGCGGGCCGAGGAGGCATTGAGGAGGTTAAATGAGACGCTTGAGCAGCGAGTGATCGAGCGTACGGACGAACTCGCAAAGGCCAACGCCATCCTCAACGCCATCACCGAAAACACACCGGCACCCATCTACGTTACCGACCGCGAGGGCCGTTTTGTCATGTGCAACCCCGCCATGCTCAAGATTATCGGTAGACCGACCAGCGAAGTGCTCGGCAGAACGCTGATAGAACTCCTCGGTCCGGAGGTCGGCGGATCCATCACAACCAACATCCAGCACGTGATAATGACCGGGAACACCGAGACCTTCGAGGAGACGGTTGGCGATCGGGTCTTCTACTCCATAAAGACGCCCATGCGAGATGCACGGGGAGAGGTCACCGGCGCCATCATTGTCGGAACAGAGATCACGGAACTGAAGCGGGCGGAAGCGCAGAAGCAGAATCTTCTGGAGCGATTGCAACAGTTCGCCAAAGAGATGGAGACTCAGAATGAAGAACTGCAGCGCACCACCGAGCAGCTCCAGCAGAAAAGGAATGAACTGGTCCGACTCAACCGCGCCCTGCTGGAGAGCGAGATGCACTTCCGGTCACTCATCGAGAATACGTCGGACATCATCCTGCTCCTCGATGCGAAAGGGCAGATCACCTATGCGAACCCCTCAATGAAGCGGATCGGGGGCTACGATCCCGAGAGACTCATCGGCAGGGACATACTCGACCTGATACATCCCGATGATGTCTCGACGGTAGTGGATGCAATGAGGATCGCAACAGCACAGCACGTGGCAAGACTTCATTTCGAGGTCAGAATCCGCGATTCTGCTGGACAGTGGATCTTCCTCGACGTTACGGGTGCCAGCATCTCCCGGGGGAAGAGCGATCTGGGGTTCATTGTGAACGCACGCGACGTCACCGATCAAAAACGGAGCGAAGAAGAGCGAAACAGGCTGATCGCCAGTCTGGAGAAGGCGCATCGCGAGGCAAACCTCTATCTTGACATAATGACGCACGACATCCGAAACTCAAACAACGTCGCGAGCCTCTACGCCGATCTCATGCTCGATCTGCTTGATGGCACCGAGAGGATCTACGCCCAGAAACTCCGCGACAGCATCGCTCGAAGCACTGAGATCCTTATAAACGTGGCGGCAATCCGACGAATACATACAGAACTGCCGAGGTTTGTGCCGGTAAATCTCAACGCGATCGTGAATGAGGAGATCAGAAACTTCCGTGGTGCATCAATACGGCAGGATGTTCCGGGGCTCATGGTGCTGGCAGACAATCTCCTGCCGACGATATTCACAAACCTCATCGGCAACAGCGTTAAGTTTGGCGGACCGGATGTAGAGATCACCATCCGGGCCGAGGAGCGAGAGAGCGAGGTGCTGGTCTCAGTTGAAGACAATGGACCCGGTGTGCCCGACGACGTGAAGGAGAAACTCTTTCACCGGTTCGAACGGGGCAATGCACGGAAGAAGGGTGAGGGGCTTGGACTCTACATCTGCAGAAGACTCATCGAGCGCTACGGGGGACGGATCTGGACGAGGATCGCGTGCCTGGACGCCCGGATGAAGGAGCGGCTTTCCGGTTCACGCTCAAACTGGCAAATCAGGATCCAACTCCGTAACCAGAACAGTGCACCACCCTTTGCCCATTTTGAGCCGCAACGAGGCTCACGCCGAGAATTTTGGAGAAGAGACGGCCTGGATTACGGTCGCCGGGCCGTGATCCAAAAAAAGACGTGGTGCTATCTACCCTGTTCCTCTCCCTCGGACGCTTCGGCAGAGTAGACTGTGATATCCGTCGTTGCCCGGCAGGCGGTATTGTCGCTGAGAGTGACAACCAGCGTGATCGTGTAGGTTCCCGCCGCGGCGTAGGCGTGGCTGACGGTCTCGCCCTTGTCTGTCGTCCCGTCGCCGAAGTCCCAGGCCATCTCCGAGACGGTTGCGGTGCAGTCCCCGGAGACCGTAGCCAGGCCCCTGAAGACAACCGGCTGATCCGGCTCGGCACGGTCGGGGTCCTTCTCGATTACCGCTGTACAGGAGAAACTCTCAGCGAGAGACGGCGAGCTGGAAACACTGCGCGGTTCTTTGCAGGTGAGGAGACAGGCGCGGACGGACTCCACCATCTCATCCGTCGTCAGGATGAGGAGCGTATCGTTGGCTCCAATGACTGTGCTGCCGACCGGGACGAAGCGCTCGTCTCCTTTCTGCATCAGGATGATAAGGGTGCCCTTCGGCAGCCCGAGGTCGACGACCTGCTTACCCACCGCAGATGCGTCGGGGGGGATGACCAGTTCGACCAGCTCGCTTGAGGTGTCGGGGTCCACATCGAACTCACGAGAGAGTTTGCCCGTCTCTGCGAGCGGGGCGGAGAGACCGAGCCACCGGGCGACTGAGGGGATCGAGGTTCCGTGCACGAGCGCCGAGAAGATGACGATGAAAAAGACTATATTAAAGATCGCATCCGCGTTCGGCACCCCTGCGACGAGAGGATAGGTTGCGAGGATGATCGGGACAGCGCCCCGCAGTCCCACCCAGGAGACCAGAACCTTCTCGTTCATCGGCATCTTCCAGGGAATAAGCGTGAGCATGACGGCAACCGGTCGTGCAACCAGGATCAGGAAGACGGCAGCGAGAAGGCCGGGAACGAACGCTGATACAAGCTGCGATGGGAAGACAAGAAGACCTAGCGCAAGGAACATCACGATCTGCATCAGCCACGCGATCCCGTCGTAGAACCGGATCAGGCTCTTTTTGTGAACGATGACACTGTTACCAATGATAAGGCCGGCAAGGTAGACCGCAATGAACCCATTTCCGCCGATGACGGAGGTCAGCCCATAGATCAGCAGCACCATCGCGAGGGTGAGCACCGGGTACAGCCCCTCGGTCTCCAGTTTGATACGGTTGATGAACCAGACCGTGAACCGCCCCAGCCCGTAACCCATGAGACCGCCGACCGCCATCTGCTGTGCGAACGTCGGGACGAGATCGAAGATCGACGAACCCGGGGCAAGGATCAGACCGATGATCCCCGTCGTGAGCAGAACCGCCATGGGGTCGTTGCTCCCCGACTCTAACTCAAGGAACGGCCGGAGGTTTCCTTTCAGGCGGGCCCTGGCGGTTCTGAGGACCGAGAAGACCGCCGCTGCATCGGTCGACGAGACGACCGCGCCGAGGAGGAAGCCTACAAGCGGGGGGAACCCAAGGACCAGGACGGCAAATGCGCCGAGCAGGACTGCAGTCAGGATGACGCCGACCGTCGAAAGAGCGATCCCCGGCCAGAGCACGGGCTGGATCTCCTCCCACCGGGTGTCGAGACCGCCTGAGAAGAGAATGTATACAAGTGCTACAATCCCGATGAGTTGCGCAAGCGTGGGGTCGTCAAACGGGATGCCGCCCGGTCCTTCCGAACCCGCGAGCATCCCGACGACAAGGAAGATAAGGAGTGCGGGGACCCCTAGCCGCTCCGAAAACTTATTTGCGATGATACTAATTAAAAAAAGCACTGCTATGCCAATAAATATGATTTCAAGGGTGAGCACCATTTAAGACTACGGTTCGTGATTAATGTGCCTTAAAACTGTCCCTTGGTTAAATTTGCTTGAGGCGAATATTCCCTGAATAAACCAGGGATTACCAGGATAGTTCATTGGATCTTGTGCCGGTGTGATTCGCGGGATTGATATGGTTGATGAAAAGACAGTTTATCAGATGAAACCCACAATGGCAGACGCTCCAGTTCTTCCCCGATCTCTGCTCACGATATTCCTGCTGACGGCAGTGGTATTCCTGATCCTCGGGATTCGGCAGATCTCCTATCTTGTCACAATCATGGTTGTATCGGTGATCCTCGCCATGATCGCCTATCCTGCGACAAAAGCGCTTCGGTCAAGGGGGATTCCTGAGGTCGCTGCAGTTGGTGCGGTCACTGTCTTTGCCACTCTTCTGATCCTTTTCATCTGTTACCTCGTCTTCTTCTCGTTCGAAAACCTGATCTCGGCCCTCCCCCTTTACCAGCAGGAATTGACCGCCAGACTATCAGAGATCCTCGCCCTCTTAGAGAGGTACGGGATCAGTACAGGTTCGTTCACCCCATCCTCAATAGACCTGCAGGCCTTTGCCGGGTTCCTCTCCTCTTCCGCGATAAGCCTTGCAGATCTCCTCCTCTATCTCTTCTTCATAGCGGTCACGACGATCTTCATGCTCCTTGAGGCACCACGGATGCCTGAACGCATACGGAGAGTTACGGACCAGCCAAAGACCGTCGAGGCGTTCTCCCGCATGAGCAGATTCCTGATCGATTTCGTCATCGTCAGGACCGAAGCCAACCTCGTCCATGGTCTCCTCTTTGGCGCCGTCCTCTGGGTTATGGGGGTGCATGCAGCCCTCCTCTGGGGAGTCCTGACGTTTCTACTCTCGTATATCCCCTACATAGGCCTGATCGTCGCGGCAATCCCGGCAATCTTCTTTGCCTGGCTGCAGTTCGGGGTCTGGGGCGCGATCGTGGTGATTACGGTCGTCGCGGTCCTGAACGCACTGGTAGAGAACCCGATCTTTGCGCATTTCGCAGCCAGACGCTTTGATATCCCTGCCCTTGTGGTCATCCTCTCGGTCATCTTCTGGGGATGGGCTCTCGGCGTCGCCGGGATGATCTTTGCCGTTCCGCTCACGCTCATCGTCCTGATGGTCGTCCAGTTCAGCGATGATTTGGCATGGATTAACACGATTCTCGGCGTCGATCACCTCTTTACGGGAAAAGGCGAGGATTCGACCGTGATCCGGAGGACGGAGGCGCCCCCGGCGAGATGAGAGGACGGCCCCGGCGCGCCGGAAGGTTGATACCTTTTTTGCACATCCCTCCCCCGGGGAACATGAATGTTGCATACTCGAAAGATTGTCCAGAAACTCTGGGACGCGCAGGGTTACGGTAACCTCGCCGTCTGGGAAGACGGAACGACCGCCGTCATCACCCCGGGAGAGAGCCCCAAAAAGGACGGGAAAGCGCCGCTTGCAATCTTTAAGCCCATTCCTCTCGTGGCAGGATTCTCAATGTTGGACTTTGCCCTCCACGACACAGGTCTGCTGGAGCACATCGAGGCAACAATCCGGGAAGCGGGAGGCGAGATTGAGCGGGATTAATCGAAAAAAGATAATTGGTTTAGAGAATTTATTCGGTCGTCTTTCCGTCGAAGTGCTCTTCATCAGCCATGGCATCGTCGCGGGTCTTGTGCACGACCTTATCCCGGTGCTCCGGCGGCGAGTAGATTGTGTAGAGCTTGAGGGCGGCAGTCTTTGAGGTGTTCACCACGTTGTGCTTCGCACCGTTCGGCACGATCACAGCGCTGCCGTCCTTGACAGGGTACTCTATATCGTTGATGATGACGACGCCTTCTCCTTCTTCGAACCGGAAGAACTGGTCGACGTCGTCGTGAACCTCCTCGCCGATCTCTTCGCCGGGCTTGAGGCTCATCAGCACGAGCTGGCTGAAGTTGCTCGTGTAGAGAACTCTGCGGAAGTCAGTATTCTTTACCGTCTCGGTCTCAATATCAATCATAAAGCCTTTCTTCATCACACAACCTCCCAGTAGTCGGTTACAAATCCAGAATATGGAGGCACCAGTATTTAACCATTTGGTCGTTTCAGGGCATGGCATTAGCCAAACAGCCGAAAGGGGCACTCAAAGCAAGTACCTGACGGCATCGACGTCCATTTACACCGGCATTGTCCGGTCACCACGCCTTGACCACAGGCGTGACGCTGAGATCGCCACCGTGGGATCGCTTCTCCGGGAAGGTGGGTTACAGGATAACGAGACTTCTGTGCCGGGTCACCTCTGTCGTCGCCCGGAACTTTGATGGGCAGGCGAATGGAGACTTTTAGGAGAGATACAGTTAGAGATCCCCATGATCCTTCCGCCCGAATTCTACGATCGAGACACTGTGACTGTTGCAAAAGACCTGCTGGGATGTCTGCTTGTGCATCAGGACGAGACAGGAACGACGATGGGCTGGATCGTCGAGGACGAGGCCTACCTCCAGGGCGACCCGGCGGCCCATTCATATCGGGGAGAGACGAAAAGGAACCGCGCCATGTTTGGCCCGCCGGGTCATGCCTACGTCTACCGGATTTACGGCCTGCACACCTGTTTCAATGTCGTGACCGGTCCGGAAGGGATAGGGGAGGCGGTCCTCATCCGGGCGCTCGAACCGGCAGTCGGGATCGATCTCATGCAGGCGCGGCGGGGGACCGACGACCCGCTCGCGCTCGCGAGCGGCCCCGGGAAACTGACGCAGGCGCTCAAGATCACCATGGATCTCGACGGGACCTCACTCATCGACGGCCCCCTGCAGGTCTGGTCGCCCGAGAGTCTGCCGGGCCGCCGGCCTGAGGGGATTGACGGGGAGATTGTTCAGACGACACGGATCGGGATCACAAAGGCGGCGGACCTCCCTCTCCGGTTCTACCTCAAGGGGAACCGGCATGTCTCGCGGCGTTGAGTCCCCCACCCGGCCCGCGGCGCCGGACCCGGCTCCCTTCGACCACTTCGCCCTGGAGCGTCACGGTATACTCGGAGACCGGGATCTCTTTGCCCGCACGTTTCAGGGCCTCGCCCACGACGTAGCGCACCCCGCCGCAGCAGGGCACCTCCATATGCATGACGGTGATAGACCGGATCGTGTGCCGCGAGAAGATCTCGGCAAGCTTCGTGACGTATCCGGCGACGTCCGCATCCAGTTTCGGGCAGAAGACGAGCACGATCTTCCCCCGCAGGAAGTCCCGGTGGAACTCCGGGTAGGCAAAGGGGACGCAGTCGCCGGAGACGAGGAGGTCTGCATCGTCGAAATAGCCGGCCGCAGGGTTGACGAGCGTTAACTGAATCGGCCACTGCCGCAAGGCAGACTCGATCCGTGCGGCACGCTCAGCCTCCGTGGCCTCCTTCGCGAGGATGCTCCGGGCAACTGTACCCGGACATGCCGCAGGTTCCGTCTCCGCGGCCTCTTTGCCGAGGAGGCTTTGGGCCACGGTACCAGGGCACGCCGCAGGTTCTGTCTCCGCAACCCTGTGCTCGGGGACGGGAATGTTATTCTCGTTTAAGTACTCGATCGCCTGCCGATAGAGCCCCTCCTCCCCGTGGCCGAGGAGGTGCTCCAGGTGCGCCTTGATGACGGCCTCCCCCTGCGGAACGATCCTTGCCATCACGGCCCTCTCATCATACGGCCCGACCTCCCGCTCAACGACGCAGATTGCGCCTTCCGGGCACGTCCCGACGCAGGCGCCGAGCCCGTCGCAGAAGAGATCGCTCACGAGCCTTGCCTTCCCGTCGATGATCTGGAGCGCTCCTTCCGGACAGTCGGGTATGCAGAGACCGCACCCGGTGCACTTCTCCTCGTCGATCTCAATGATCTTTCTCTTCATCCGGGATCCCTCTCTATGAAAGATCATCTACCCGGTCCATGTCCAAAAACGTTTGCCGCTCCAGGCATCTGGAACCAGAAGAGCACTACGATGGACAGGAAAGCAGTTATTCCTGAAACAAGAGAGTTATAGACTGATGTCCACGTTGCCGCCCCGATACCCTGCACCCGCGTTCGACGTCTTCAACATCTACTTCGAGCGCCTCTACGACCCGACGATGCATGTCGTCATCTGCCTCGACGGCGAAGTCGACGAAGAAGCCATGAGGACGGCGACGATGAGGCTGATCGCCTCCGATCCGTACCTTCGGTCGAAGTTTGCGGAGGTAAACGACCGGCCGGCCTGGGAGGAGATCCCGAAAGGGCTCTGGGATGGAGCGTTCATCCTCGTTCCGTCCGGCGAGTGTGAAGACCAGCCACATCATGTGCCACCGCCACCGCTCGATGTCCGTTCGGGGCCGCAGGTGCGGGTCACTCTTTACCGAAGAGCGGGAGGGGATCTTTTAGCCGTCACCTGTCACCACGGCTTCTGCGACGCCGCTGGCGCACTTACGCTTGCACAGGAACTCCTTGCGGCCTACCGGGGCGTCATGGACGACTCCGACTTCCGGCCGGCTCCCCGCAATCCATACGAGCGGAGCACGGCAAGAATCCTTGATCTCTACTCCGATGAGGAGCAAAAACAGGCACTTAGCGAGGAGGAGCGTTTCGTCGACCGATGGCGCTTCCCGATCGAGCGCACCGGGCGGGGGGTGCCCAGGGTCGCCCGCCGGACGCTCGCCCCCGAGCGGCTTGGGAGCATAAAGGCGTTCGGGAGGGAGCACGGGGCCACGGTGAACGACGTCCTGATCGGTGCATTCTTCCTTGCGCTTGCGAAGATCCGGGGCGATCCCGCCGACAGAAATGAGCCCCGCTCGATCCTCACCTCGGCTGATCTCCGGAGGAGGTATCCCGGCCTCTACGAGGACTCCCTGCTCACGAACCTCTCCGTCGCCTACGAACTCACCCTCTCTCTTGGAGAGGGAGAGAGGCTTGAGGATATCATCGACCAGGTTACGGAAACGACGACCCGAAAAAAGGCCGGGAGCCTCGGCGTTGCCACCATCCTCTTTTACGAGGAGATCATGGCCGGCGGGATGCCGGCGGTCCTCGCGTTCTTTGACGAGATGATCGAGCGCTACTGGCAATCAGGCCTGAAAAACCCGGTCCTCTCGAACCTCGGGATATTCGATCCCGATGAATACTTCCCAATTCCCGGAAAGGACGGTGCAGATCTCGGGATCCGGGACATCCAGTATCTTCCCTGCGTCTGCTGGCCCTACGGGTTTCTGATGATCGCCTCCACCTTTCGCGATCATCTGACGCTTACGACGGCCTACGAGGAAGGACCCTACTCGACGGCTGTCGTGGAGCGGTTCCTTGAGTACGTGGACGGATACCTCCCCTAACCCGCAGAACCTGCAAGAGACCACATCTCATCAAGATCCGCCCATCAAAAACTGCTTAAAGGCCGATCCGGCCTACGGGAAGGGTGTCGCGGATGCGCTCGGCATTTCGCTCGACCGGGTCCAGTAGCAGCGGATCCCCTCTTTTTTACTCCTCGACGAAACAGAACGGGTCTTCTGCGGAAAGGTGCCCGCCTGCCGCATATGCCCGCACCCGGCAGCCTCCCCCGCAGAGGTCGTGATAGCCGCACCGGCCGCACTTCCCCGAGAGGTCCCGCGGTGTTGCCCGAAACCAGGAGAGGACCGGGTTCTCCGCGTCCTGCCAGAGGCGCGAGAACGGCCGATCCCGGATGTTGCCGACGAGGTATTCGGGCAACCGGGCGAACTGGCAGGGGTAGACGTTACCCCGTGGATCGATGTTTGCCACCCGCTTACCCGCGCTGCACCCGCCGTTCAGGGACCGGACGAGCGCCTCGGCCTCGCGGACGTCGGGCGACCCGTCCCGCTCCATGGCCCGGAGGAGGTGAATGCAGTCCTGCGGGGCATCGACGGTCAGGATCTCCAGCGACCCGGGATCGGTCTCCTGCGCCCTCCGGTAGAGGAGCGTGAGCGCCTCGTCAACCTCTTTTGGCCCCACCTGGAGCCGGTCGTAGGCCTCGCTTCCCCGCCCGCTCGGCACAAGCCAGTAGAGGCAGAACCGCGAGGCTCCGAGCGTCCCCGCAAGGTCGAGTAGGGCCTCGAGTTCCCCCATGTTCTCCCTCGTCAGGGTGACCCGGAGGCCGGTCCGGATGCCAGCCTCCCGGCACCGGGCAAACCCTTCAACAGCCCTTGCAAACGCACCCTCACACCCCCGAAACGTGTCGTGAGTCTCCGGCCCCGCGCCGTCGAGCGATATCCCGACGTAGCCGATCCCGGTTTCCTTGATCATCCGGGCGACATCGGAGGTGATCAGCGTGCCGTTCGTGCTGAGCGCGGTCCTGATCCCGCGTTCCGCCGCCGCACGCGCGAACTCCGGCAGGTCCTCGCGGAGGAGGGGTTCGCCGCCGGAGAAGAGGATGAGCGGGACGCCCGCCGCGGCGAGGTCGTCGATGAGCGCGAGGGCTTCGCCGGTCGAGAGTTCGTCGTCTGTCATCAAGTCCGGCCGGGACCGGCTGTAGCAGTGGGCGCAGGCGAGGTTGCACCGGTCGGTGAGGTTCCAGAAGACGACAGGCCGGTAGTCCTGCATGAACGCGAGGTACTTTCCCGGCACCTCTGAAAGAGGCCTGTCTCGGTGGTGCATAACGCTGCTGACCGTTCCCCGTCCGTGCATGCACTGTGTGATCCTGTTCATGGTAGACCGCCTCCGTTCTCGTTGATGCGCACGTTCGGCACCCTCTTGTACTCCTCGGTGCTGAAGAGCACGATATAATCGCTGCACCCCGCCGCCCGGGCCATCTCCTCGACCGCGGCGAGCACCCCCTCCCGGCTCCTCCCGTGGTGCACGGTATACAGGGTGTACTCCCACCTCCCCGGCACCGGCCGGCGCAGGTAGCAGTGGGAGATCCCGGGAGCGGACGCGAACCGGGAGAAGTCCTCCCCGTCCCACCCCCCGGGCGGGCGCCAGGCGACGAGGGCGTTTGCCGTGATCCCGAGGAGCCGCTGGTTGATCCGCGCCCGTATCTTCCGGATCGCCCCCTCTTCGCGGAGGCGTTGCGCCCGGTGGAGCACCTCCGCCTCCGGGATGCCGAGCCGTCGCCCGATCTCTGCAAACGGCTCGGTGACCAGAGGGAGCCCCTTCTCAAGTTCTGAAAGAAGGGCGAGATCAGTCGGATCCATACGACCCCTCCTCCGAGAGCGGGAACCGCACGTCGATCTTATAGGCCCGGACGGTGGGGAGGTTGAGCGTGTCCTCCTTTGGGATGCCGGTTCGGGAGAGGATCTCCGCGAGCACCGCGGAGAGCCGCTCCTCTGTCGGGGCGGAGAGGGTGAACCAGAGAGAGTAGGCGTGGTCACGCCGGAAGTTGTGCGAGACCTCCGGGTAGGTGCTGACGACCTCCGCCACCTCGCGCACCCGGTCCTCCGGGACGCGGAGGGCGACCAGGGTCGCGGCGGCAAGCCCGAACTTCCGCGATTCATAGACCGGCGAGACACTGCGGAGGACGCCCAAGGACTGAAGCCGCCGCATCCTTGCGACGACCTCATCCTCCGCAAGCCCGACTCTCTCCGCGATGACGGCCCACGGGCGCGAGACCAGGGGGAGGTCGCCCTGGAGGGCGTCGAGGATCGCAAGATCGGTCCGGTCGGGGCCCCCGGGCTCGTAGGGGCACCACGGGTCTTCGCGGGTGATCTCCCCGCAGGGGTCATCGGGCCGCATGAGTCCGTCGCACCACCGGGCCGGAACGAAATCAACCCCGCGGCAGGCCCGCGCCCGGCACCCGCCGCAGACCGTCTTGTAGCCGCACCGGCCGCACTTCCCGGCAAGCCGGTCCGGGTCGCGGAGGGCGAGAAAGAGTTCCGAATTATTCCAGATCTCAGAAAACGGCGTGGTGCGGAGGTTGCCCGCGCTCACCGGCAGATAGGGGCAGGGCGTCACCTCCCCGGTCGCGTAGATCCGGCAGTAACTGATGGCGGCCATGCAGCCCCGACTCCAGCCGCGATTCTCAATCCCGACTTCGTCGGCAATCCGGCGGAACTGGGGTGAGCACGTCGGCCGGATCCGGAGATTGCTCTCCCGGTACCGGAGGAGGAGAGCCCGGATCAGGTCCTCGTACTCGCGGGGGCTGCCCTGCCCGGGTCCGCGTCCCCTCCCGGTCTCCACCGGGAGGAAGACCTGGTAGTCGCGGACACCCAGGGATTCGCCGAGAGCGATGACCTCCTCGACGTCGGCGAGGACGGGGCGCATGACCGTCATGTTGATCCGGACGCCGAGCCCCGCGTCTCGGCAGTGCTTGATCGCCGCGACCGCCCGCTCCCATACGCCGGCAACGCCGCGAAACGCGTCGTGGGTATCCGGGTCGGCGGAGTCGATGCTGACCGCCACCGACCGGATTCCTGCGTCTCTGAGCCGCTTCGCCGTCGCCTTATCGAGGAGGTACCCGCTCGTGCCCATCGCCATCACGAGTCCCCGTTCAGTCCCGTAGCGGGCGATCTCGAAGATATCCTCCCGCATCAGGGGTTCTCCCCCGGAGAGGACGACGATGGGCCTTCCGGTGTTCGCGAGTTGATCGATGACCGAGAGCGCTTCGGCGGTCGAGAGGACACCTTCCGCTTCGTCAACGCCAGCGTCCGCGTAGCAGTGGGCGCACATCAGCGGACAACGGAGGGTGACGTTCCACGAGATCAGGGCCGGGCCCTTCGTGCGCTCCATGCACCCCATCTCAGTTGCTTTCGACATCAACCTTTGGACAACCGGGGGGGCATATCAATCCCGGCGCCCGACCGGGGAGAGGGGACCGCTGGAGCAGAATCCGACCGAGGATCTGCATGCCGCTATCGAGCAGGTTCTGCGTACAGATTGAGCGGCAGAACAAGTGCCGCATTGCTTATTCCCCTTCCCCCCGTACACCAGAATATGGATCCGGTCATCGAGGCGATACGGCGGGAGTTTGCGGCGCACGCAGATCCTGAGACATGCGCAAAGAGTCAGCGCTTCTTCAAGGAGGGGGTCCGGTGCTACGGGATAAGGACGGCAACCGTGACCGCAATCGCAAAGAAGTACTGGAAAGAGGTAAAATCCCGCGAAAAACCGGAGATCTTCGCCCTCTGCGAGGAACTCTACCGGTCCGGGATGCTTGAAGAGGCGTTCGTCGTCTCCGAGTGGGCATCAAGGCTCGCGGACCGCTACGAGCCCGATGATATCGCCGTCTTCCGCCGCTGGATCGAGACCTACATCACGAACTGGGCCACCTGCGATGGCCTCTGCAACCACGCCGTCGGAGATTATATCGTGCGCTACCCGGAAGAGATCGAGGAACTGAAGCGCTGGACGCAGTCGGAGAACCGCTGGATGCGGCGGGCAGCGGCGGTCTCGCTCATCGTGCCCGCAAAGCACGGAGAATTCCTCGACGAGGCCCTCGCGATCGCCGATCTCCTCCTTACCAATACAGACGACATGGTCCAGAAGGGCTACGGCTGGCTCCTCAAGGAGGGGAGCAGAAAGCACACCGACGAGGTCTTCTCCTATGTCATGGCAAAGAAGCAGAAGATGTCCCGGACGGCGCTTCGGTACGCGATCGAACTGATGCCAAAGGAACTCCGGGCGGAAGCAATGAAGAAAGACTGGTAAATAGCGGGGAATAATGGGGCCTGTAGCCGTACAGGAGCCTGGGGAGGTTGCACAAAATAGAAGCATTATAATATAAGAACATGGAAGTATACTTCCACCTATGCTGAACGACGATTCGGCAACCGAGACTCCCCCGGATCCCCAGACCAGGCGGAGCGGAGCGACCTGCCCCGAAACGGGCACTGACCCGCACTCACGCATGCAGAACTTCCTCCTCTTCACCATTTACCAGGTGCTCAATGAGTTTGAGGACGGGATCGCTCTCATCGACGAGCAGAACCGAGTCAGGTGGGTAAACGCGAGCATGCGGCGGCTCTTTGACCTGAACGAGGCCGACGTCGCCGGGATGCCCGCCGGGGTATTTACGCACCGGTTCATCAACCCGCTGGTCGAGGATGCTGAGAAGGTTATAGCGACCGCCGGCACCCGTGAACTGCACCTCCGTAAGCCTAACGGCGAGGAATGCTGGCTTGAACACACGAGCCGACCGATGCAGATCTACCCGGTGCGCAACAACAGGCTTGAGATATACCGGAAGATCACGCGCTGGAAACTCACGGAGCGGTGCCTCGTCGAGAGCGAGAAGCGGTATCGGACGCTCTTTGAGAAGGGGAACGATGCCATCCTTGTCTTCGAACTCTCCCCCGAGTCGGTGCCGACCCGGTTCGTCGAAGCAAACGAGGTCGCCTGCAGACGGCTCGGCTACTCCCGCGACGAACTGCTGGCCCGTTCGCCGCTCGATATTGTCCCCCCGGAGAGGCTCGGCGAGGTCCTTGCCATCTTAAAGCAGTTCCGCTTAAACGACCGGATCCTCTACGAAAGCGAGCACGTCGCGAAGGACGGGAACCGGGTACCGGTCGAGATCAACTCGCTCCATTTCCCCCTGCAGGGGAAGACGACCGTCCTCTCGATCTCCCGCGATATCTCGGAGCGGAAAAAGATGGAGGAACTCCGGCGGAAGGTATTCTCCCGGATCGAGCAGAGCATCGAACAGTCTGCCGCCCTCAGCGACCAGATCCGCCAGCCCCTGCAGATGATCATGGGGCTCGCCGCGATGGAGGGATCAGCGAATTCGAGGGAGATCGCCCGGCAAGCAGCCGCCATCGACGCTCTCGTCGACCGACTTAGCCAGGGATGGATCGAGTCGGAGAAGGTCTGCAGCGTCCTCCGGCGGCACTACTAAAAAGGAGGGGAGCGATCCCTGTACGCCTAGAACCTGACGCGGGGGGCCTCGGCCTCCCGCATATTGTTCTCCATCGTCCAGAAGTATGCCTCGCCGTGTGCCACGCGGAAGACGGCGAGTTTCGGGTCGTCCGGGCCGGAGATACCGATCTGGAGAAGCCACGGCCGCTCCGCGACGAGTCGCTCTTTTAAGGCGGGATCGTCGATGAACTCGACCGAACCCGCCACTCGCATCATCATCCCCGCATCGCCGGGGGCGTAGAAGCAGAGCTCGACCTTCGGGTTCTTCGTAAGCTGCTTCCAGACGGCCTTCGGCGTCCCGGTGTGGTAGTAGAACCCGGTCTCATCGGCAAACCACATGGCAAACGCCCGGACCCGGGGCTGGTCGCCGTCCATCGTTGCGATGTAGGTCACGGGATTCTCGTTTGCGAACTTCACGCAATCGGAAAAGTCCATTCTTCTTCCTCCTACATCCATACAGGAGCGGAATAGAAAAGGGTTCCGGGATTGGTCAATAGACCGGCATCCGGGATCCCATGGTACCGGCAACGGCTTCACGGTGTTGGAACAATCATAGTATCGAAGGTTTTTTCCACCAATCCAACGATCCACACTAAAATTTCCGGAATACGCACCGATAGTGGATAAATACTTGGAAATATTTTAATATGCCCGGTTCGTAGTCTGAACTGGAGTTGATTTCTTTGACGCAGCAACGCAGTCCGATTATCATGCTAATCGGCGTCATTGCCCTGATCATTGTAGTAGCAGGAGTCTGGGTCGTATTCTCGCAAGGGGGAGCTGAACCGGTTCCGGAAAAGAATACACAAGAAGAGTTGAAGGCCCTCGCAGCGGAGATTGCAACCCAGATCGACGGTGACGCCTTCGCCGCACTCAAGCCGGGCGACGAGACCACACCGGAGTTCATCGCCATCCGCGACCGGCTCGCCGCCTTCCGGGATGCAAACCCCGGGGTCCTCTACGTCTATACGATGCGCAAGGTCGGGAACGCCACCGAGTACGTTGTGGATGCAGACTACGGCAGAGGCTATGCGCCCGCAGTAGGCGAGGTCTACTATCCCACGGATGATGACACCGCGTTCCTCGCCGGGTTCGAAGAACCCTCGGCTGAGCCCGAGTATTACATCGAAGAGTGGGGCGGTGTCGTTGCCTATATCATCTCCGGGTATGCCCCCATCAAGGACGCGAGCGGCTCCATCGTCGGGCTTGTCGGCGTTGACATCGGCAGCGTGATCACCGAAGATATGTTGAAAGGCCTCGCAACGGAGATTGCGGCCCAGATCGATGGCGACGCCCTCGCCGCACTCAAGCCGGGCGATGAGACCACACCGGAGTTCATCGCCATCCGCGACAGACTCGCCGCCTTCCGGGACGAAAACCCCGGGGTCCTCTACGTCTATACAATGCGCAAAGTCAATGATACCATCGAGTATGTCGTTGATGCCGACTACAAACCCGGCGACACACCCGCGATAGGCAGCATCTACCAGACTACGGGAGATGACTCCAAGCTCCTCGCCGGGTTTGTCGGACCCTCCGCAGAGAGCGAACTCTCTACCGAAGAGTGGGACAACACCACCGCCATCATCATATCCGGGTATGCTCCCATCAAGGACGCGACCGGCGCTGTCGTCGGGATAGTGGGCGTCGATATCGGGAGCACGACTGCCCACTAGTCATCAGCGAGGCAGGCGAACATACTCGCGGCGGGGATCCCCCGATCCCCTCTCACGCGACCTCCACCGCGGCCCGCGGTGCACTCATCCGCTGCAATCCTCAAAGAGGTCTACCAATTCTTGCAAAGATTCTCCAGGGTGATGAAATCCCGCCAGGATTGCAGGCGCAAGCGACCCTATGAATAGATTTTAACGTCATTAGAGAGAGTTCAGTACATGAAGAGCCCTTTCCATGTCATGATCATCCCCACACTCGGCTGCCCCTCAAAATGCCACTACTGCTGGAGTTCTGATGAAGGGTCGCCGAGGATGAGCATCGAGACGGTCCGGGAGATTGCCGAATGGCTCAAAGACTATCAGTCCAACCAGGTCACGATCACCTTTCATGGCGGCGAACCGCTCCTTGCCGGCGCTGAATTCTACCGGCAGGCCCTCCCGATCCTCTCCGAGGGGCTCGCCCATCTTGCACCGACGTTCGCCCTGCAGAGCAACCTCTGGCTGCTCACCCCGGAATTGGCAGAGATCCTCGCAGAATATCAGATTCCCATCGGTTCGAGCATCGACGGCCCCGAGGAGATAACCGATGCGCAGAGAGGAAAGGGCTACTTTGCAAAGACCATGCGGGGCTACGAGATAGCACGGGAAAACGGGCTTGAGGTCCGGTTTATCTGCACGTTCACCAACCGGTCGGTCAAGGAGAAGGAGACGATCTTTGACTTCTTCCTCAAGCAAGGGTTCCCCCTCAAACTCCACCCTGCACTGCCGTCGCTCCGAAGCAAAGATCCTAAGGAGTGGGCGCTCGAGCCGGAGGAGTACGGGGAACTCCTGGTCTACCTCCTCGACAGGTATCTCGATAACCTGGGCCGGATCGAGGTTATGAACATCAACGACCTCTGCAGGGGCATATTCACCCGGCACGGAACCGTCTGCACGTTCGTGGACTGCATGGGAACCACCCTCGCAATCGGCCCTGACGGGAGCATATACCCCTGCTACCGCTTCGTCGGGATGCCGAAGTACGTGATGGGGAACGTCCGCGACCGCCCTACGGCCGAAGACCTCGCCCGGTCGAAGGCCTGGAAGTTGATGCACGCCTTCAAGGACTACGTCGATCAGGAATGCGCCGGGTGTGCTCATATCAAATATTGCCGGGGCGGGTGCCCCTACAACGCGATCGCCCCCACGGACGGTGAGGTCCGGGGCGTCGACCCCCACTGTGTCGCGTATAAGCGGATATTCGACGAGATCACCACCCGATTAAACGAGGAGATCTTCGGGTCCGGGGATATGGAGATGGGCGGGTTCGGCTCGCCGTTCGTGAGAAATACAAAGCCCGGCATCATGGCGATCCTCCGGACGATGGCGACGAAGTAGACACCATGAACTGGATCCCGGCATGCGCGGGAGATATCAAGAAAGAGGCTCTACCTCCTCTGCATGTATAGAACTGATCCCGCAGACGGCTCCCGGACGATAGCAGGGGTACTGCTCTTCCTCCTCCCTGTCCAGTTTATGACCGTTCTCATGGCGGGCGCGGCCATGGCGTCCGGCTACAGTATCTACACGAACGCGATCAGCGACCTCGGTGTGATCGCCGCGACGGCATGGCTCTTCAACGCCTCGCTCTTTGTAGCCGGCCTCTTAAACATCGCCGGCGGCTACTTCCTCTACCGCTCCTACGGGAAAGGCTGGATCCTCCCCGTCTTTGTCATTGCAGGCATCGGGGCGATCGGCGCCGCCGTCTTTACGCTGGATATCCCCGGAATCCATGGTCTCTCCGCGCTCGCGGCCTTCCTCTTCTTCAACCTCGAGGCGATCGCCGGCTCCACTCTCGTCCAGGGACCGCTGAAGGCGATAGCGATCATCGCTGGGACTCTCGGCCTCATCTTCCTCGCGGCCCATGCGGCAAGCGACTTCGGGGTCCTGGATCTCTACGGCCCCATCGGTCACGGCGGTTCGGAGCGGATGATCGTTTACCCTGCGCTCTTCTGGCTTGCAGCGTTCGGGGGCTACCTCATGGCGCCGGCTACATCCTCCCGGTCACCTTGAAGGACGTGTAGCAGAAGCCCCCGGCCAGGAGTCGTCCGCGTAGACCTACCATGGTGAGCATGGACGTCGAGGTAGCCGGTGCAACACCCCGCCTCGAGCATCCGTGAACCTGCCGGGTACCGGGTGTCGCCGTGGAGGAGCCCGATTAGGGTCGCCGCCTCCCGCTCCGTGTAGCCGAGGACATACTTGCCGCTCATTCCTTCTTTCCCGGCAGGAACTGTAACGTGAGCCCGTTATTAAGCGTCTGCGGCAGCCGGACGCGGTCCGGGAAGACCGCACGCACCTGCTCGGACAAGATCCGCAAGGGCATGGCGGGCTTATTTTTTTATAGATCTTAGACCGATAGCGTTAATTGAAAATCAAAGCGTTTTTCCATAGAACAGGTCAATATATACAGGCATTTCTTCGATGATCCCCCATGGTAATCTGGAACAGCACAGGATGACCCGGACAAGGCTCAACGGTGCAAGGGCGTGAGCAGCCGTGCCTGATCTCATCAACGTACTCTCTCCAGTCCTGGCCGGGTTCTGCATCATCTCAGCACTCATCACCTACAGCCTCGGGATGTACGTCTTTGCGCGGAACGCCTCATCGGCCGTTAACCGCCTCTTCCTCGTGCTGACGCTCGCCACAACCTACTGGGCCCTGGACGAATTTCTTCTCTGGCGCTTCGCCAGTGATGAAGGTTGCTTCATGTTCTGGCTGAAGGCCGGCGCCTTCTGGATCTTCGTCATTGCGCTCGCCACCCATTTCACCCTCGTCTTCACCGACCACCCCCTCACACGGGAGAAGAAGCACGGCATTCTCCTCGCTGCCCTGTACCTACCTGCCCTGCTCTTTGCTCTGGTAGGGCTCTTCACCGATCTGCTCGTTACGGTGACCTTCCAGCCCGGAACTGGGTATGTCCACCTCCCGGCATTCACTAGTCCCGTCTACCTGGTGGAGAAGGCCTATATCACCCTGGCAATTGGCTGGGTGATATACACCGGCATATCATCCTGGCTGAAAGCACCTCCTGGGAGAAAACGGCGTCAGAACCTGCTTTTTTGTATCGGCATCATAACCGCCGTCGGGTTAAGCATTCTCTCCGAGTTGGTCCTCACACCCCTCGGGATCTACACCGTCAATGCCACCTTCATCGGGATCGGAATCTTCTCTCTGCTCATCGCCTATGCGATCTTAAGACATAGGCTGTTCACCCTGAGCCCCCAGACTGCGGCCGACGATATCGTCAGGACGATACCCGAAGGCCTGATCCTCGTCGACGCCGAGGGCAGGATCGTCACGGCGAATGCGTCGGCTGCCGAAATCTTCGGCGTGGCTGAATCAGGCCTCGTGGGGCAGCCAATTACCCGGTTCATCCCCGATACGGTGTGTACCGCGATCCGGACTGCTGTCGCAAAAGAGGGGCGGGTCTCGGATATCGAGGTGACACACAACGGCAGGGGCAGCACCATCTGTATCGCCGGGGCGCTCGTCAGAAACCCGGCAGGGGAGCCTGCCGGCATCGTCCTGATCGCGAGAGACATCACCGACCAGAAGGCGGCGGAGACTGCCCTTCGAACGGCAAACCAGAAGTTATCCCTCCTATCGCAGGTAACCTGCCATGACATCGGCAACGAGATCACCGGGCTTGCCTGGCACCTGACACTCCTTTCGGAGGACCGAATGCACCCCGACGCCGAGACGCATCTCTCCCGCTCGATCGAGATCGTGGAGGATATCAAGAAACACCTCCAGTTCTCACGCGAGTACCAGACGCTCGGCACCTACCAGCCGATCTGGCAGCCGCTCGAACCGATGATCACCAGGGCTATCGGCAGCATGCACCTTGCAAAGGTCGATATATCGACCCGGGTCGCCCCGGTGGAGATCTACGCCGACCCTCTCGCACAGAAAGTCGCGTACAACCTGATTGAGAATGCAATCCAGCACGGGAGCAGCGTCACCCGGATCTGCATCTCGACCGATGAACTGGCTGACGGGACGCTCACGGTGGTCTTCGAGGACGACGGCGCGGGAGTCCCGGACGACGAGAAGGAGCGGATCTTTAGGTACGGCCACGGCAAGAACACCGGGTTCGGGCTCGCCTTTGCCCGGGATATCCTCTCCGTGACCGATATCAGGATCCATGAAACGGGGACGGCAGGCCGGGGGGCCCGGTTTGAGATCCTGGTTCCTCCCGGGGCGTGGAGGCCGCTTCAGGGAGATTGATCCCGATCCTGCTGCGCATCCGGCAGGAAACCGACCCCTACGGTCGGATAACGTACTCCTCGATGAGCCACCAGGACCCCGTCATGATCTCGTTTTGCCATGCACTTGCATCCGGATTGGTTGCATCCCAGACGAACCTCAAGGGGACTGCCGGGTCCATGGAATCCATGATGAACCGGTCGCCTTCCAGGCCCCGGTACTCCCCTGCACGTGCATCTCACCCTGCAACCAGGAATCGCGACCACAAAGGACTTGTCGCATCGCAGGCCACCCCTGTACGGTCACTATGAGCCAACCCACGCCCCGATGCGGAGAATCGTATCCCTATACGCTGAAAGACCTCGGCTGGACGGAAGAGCACGAACGAACCTTCGCGAAGTACACCGGGCCGTACCTCCCCGGTCGCGTGGCCTGCCGGCAGAAGACGGTGTGGGACGTGCTCATCGACGGTGGATCGGTCACGGTCGGGATCTCCGGGGCACTCCGGAGACTCGGCCGCTTCCCGGCAGTGGGGGACTTTGTCGTCCTGCTCCATCAGCCAAAGGCCGGTACATCGACGATCGTCGATATCCTCCCACGAAAGACCCTCTTTGAGCGGGGGAGCACGGGGCGTGACGGCGCCGACCAGGTCATCGCGGCGAACATCGATACGGTCTTCATCGTGACCGCCGCCGGCCGCGACCTCAACGCTCGCAGGATCGAGCGCTACCTCGCGATCGCCCGCGCATCCGGCGCCCGGCCGGTCATCGTCATCAACAAGTCCGACCTCGCAGACGACCCCGCAGCGCTCGCTGGCGACCTCGCCGCGGTCGCGACCGGCATACCGGTCATCCCCATCAGCGCCGTGAGCGGGGAGGGCGTCGACCGGCTCGGTCCCTATCTTTCGCCGCGAACGACGATCGCCCTCATCGGCTCGTCGGGCGTCGGCAAGTCCACCCTGATCAACCGGCTCATGGATAGGCCGGTCCAGGAGACCTCAGACGTCCGGGAGTACGACGAGAGAGGGCGGCACACCACGACCGTCCGCCAGCTTTTCGTCCTTCCCGGCGGGGCGCTCATGATCGACAACCCCGGACTGCGGGAGGTCGGGATCGGGACGACATCCGCCGGTATCGCCGGGACGTTCCCCGAGATCCTCGAGCTCGCGGAAGGCTGCAGGTTCTCGAACTGCCGACACGAGGGGGAGCCGGGCTGTGCGGTGCAGGCGGCCGTCGCGGACGGGACTCTTCCCGCGGCACGGCTGGAGAGTTACCGGAGGCTCATGCGAGAACTCGCCTTTGAAGAGGAGAAAGCGGAGATCGGGCTGGTCCGGCTCGAAAAGAAGCGCTGGAAAGGGATTGGAAAACTCGCACGGGATATCAGGAAGACAAAGGGGAGGTGATGGCCGGCCGGCTCACTCCTCCTTCCGGAGGATGAAGAACTCGTAGCCGTACTCGTTCCCGTGCTCCCGGTAGACGGCGATCTCCCGCTCGGCGAACTCAATCTGCGCCTTCGCCTCTGGATTTCCGGTGACTTTCGGCCGCAGGTCATCTATCCGCTTGAGGACCGGTACATAGTAATTCTCCCACCATGCAGATGCAGGGAGCGGGAAGGTCGCGACGACCTTGTAACCGGCGTCCTCGGCGATCGCACGGTTTGCCGCGACCGTCGTTATCGCCGGGTAGCAGTCGTTCCAGAACGCCGCCGCCTCCGGTGAGGGATCTTCAGTAAACCAGACCGATTCAGTGAGGCAGAGGTAGCCGCCGGGACGGAGGAGCCGCCGCCACGAGAGAAGTCCCTCCTTAAACCCTACAATGAAGATCGAGCCTTCCGCCCAGAGGACGTTGAACGACGCATCAGAGAACGGCAGATCGTCCATCGAGGCGCGGACGGTGGTGATACGGTCCCCCAACCCCGCCGATGCCGCCCGCCGGACGAGGTCAGCAAGGAACGGCTGGTGGATATCAGTGGCGGTGATACGACAACTGGGGCAGGTCCGGGCAAGTTCGATGGTTTGCATCCCCGATCCGCACCCGATATCCAGGATCTCCGGCCGGGCGGGAAGATTGGTAAGCATCGAGAAGGCCTTTCTTGTGCACGCATTGCTCCCCGGTCCCTGACGGGGCAGGCCCTCGTGCATGGTGAAGACAAAAGGTATCTCCATAGCCATACTACGCCGTGTGGCATTATAAACCCCTGCAGAGCGGGCCTCCGCGAGAGCTAAATACCATCGCAGTCCACCTATGCGTATGGAGTGTAAGACCCCCGCCTCAGAACTCCGCAACCGCATGGAGCGCTTTCGGGACCGCATGGATGCCGAGAACCCGTTATGGGAGTTTGCCGCGATCTTTGGGAGGGTGAACCAGTTCTACTTCACCGGGACGATGCAGGACGCCGTCCTCCTCATCCCGCGCGGCGATGAGGCCGTCCTCTGGGTGCGCCGGAGTTACGAGCGGGCGCTCGACGAGTCGCTCTTTTCCGAGATTCGGCCGATGAGAAGTTTCCGCGACGCGGCGGCCGGGATGGGGGCATGCCCGGCGACGGTCCACGTCGAGACGGAGGTCGTCCCTCTTGCGCTGCTTGAGCGGTTCCGAAAGCACTTCCCCTTCCATGAGGTAAAACCGCTCGATGCACAGGCAGCAGCGGTCCGGGCGAGGAAGAGCGCCTATGAACTTGCGATCATGGAGCAAGCGGGGAAGATCCACCGGCGCGTCCTCGAGGACTGCGTTCCCGCGATGCTTGCGGAAGGATTGAGCGAGGCCGAACTCGGCGGGGAGGTCTACTCGCTCCTGGTCCGGGAGGGGCATCACGGGATTGCGCGGTTTGGTATGTTCGGGACGGAGATGGTCCTTGGGCAGCTCGGCTTTGGGGAGAACTCCATCTATCCGACCAGTTTCGATGGGCCGGGGGGTTCCCGCGGGATGGCCCCCGGCGCCCCGGTCCTCGGCAGCCGGGAGCGAAAACTCAAGCCCGGAGATCTGGTCTTCCTCGACTGCGCGTGCGGGGTGCAGGGCTACCACACCGACAAGACTATGACGTACGTCTTTCGCGGATCGCTGCCTCGCGAGGCAATCGAGGCGCATCACCGATGCGTGGAGATCCAGAACGAGGCGGCCGCGATGCTTCGGCCCGGGATTACCCCGGAAGAGATCTACGATACGATCATCGGCAGCCTCGAACCCGCGTTCCTCGAGAACTTCATGGGCTATGGGGAGCGGCGGGTGCAGTTCCTGGGCCACGGCATCGGTCTCGTCGTGGACGAGATGCCGGTCATCGCCCGCGGCTTTCATGAGCCGCTCGAAGAGGGGATGGTCATCGCCCTCGAACCCAAGAAAGGAATTAGGGGTGTCGGGATGGTCGGGGTAGAGAACACCTTCGTCGTCACCCGTGGGGGCGGGCGGTGCATCACCGGGACGAACCCCGGCCTGATCCCGGTCGAGTGAGGGGCTCCCGCCCCTTCAGGAGAGCCCGGTAACCGGCTGCAACGGCTCGACCCGCTGCTCGAGGAAGTCCAGCAGCTCGCGGTTGACCACCTCGGGGTGTGTCCAGGTGATCCCGTGCGGCCCGCCCTCGATCACCACAAGACGGCTCTCTTTGACGAGCCCCGGGATCCGCTTGCCCGAGGCGAGGAAGGGGACGATCCGGTCGGCGTCGCCGTGGATCACGAGGGCCGGGACGTCGATACTCTCAAGATCGCTACGGAAGTCGGTCAGCCACCCAGAGACGCAGTCGAGCGTGCCCACAGGGGAAGCGGTGGCCGCGATGTTCCAGCTGAGGCGGACGACCTCGTCGCTCACGCGGTCGCCCATAAAGACGTCGACGTTGTAAAAGTCCGAAAAGAACCTGGAGAGGAAGGCCGGACGGTCGGCGGCGATGCTCTCCATGAGCCCGTCAAAGACGCTGCCCTCGATGCCCTCGGGGTTATCGGCCGTCTTCAAGAGGAACGGCGGGATCGCGGATATGAAGACGGCTTTCTCCACGCGGTCGCTCCCGTATGTCCCTAGGTAACGGGCGACCTCGCCGCCGCCCATCGAGAATCCGACGAGCGTTGCGTCATCAAGATCGAGTTCCGTCATGAGTCTGTGCAGGTCTTCGGCCAGGGTGTCGTAGTCATAGCCGAAGGTCGGTTTGGCGGAGTTGCCGAACCCCCTGCGGTCGTAGGCGATGACGCGGTAGCCCGCATCAACCAGCACCGGCACCTGCTTTTCCCAGGACTTGCTCGAGAGCGGCCAGCCGTGGATCAGGACGACAGGTTTGCCCGAACCATGGTCCTCGTAGTAGAGGTCGATAGGGCCTGAGTTTTCTTTACCGACGGTGATGTACGGCATAGGATAACCTCCTCTACGGGGTCACGACACCGGTCATGCCATATATAATGTGGGGTGGCAGCATCGTCCTCCGGGTGAGGTAGGGCCGGGAGAGAATCGAAGGACATAACACCGGCAACGCCCCGACACCCGGATAGGCGATGGCGAGTCTATCAAAGACGCCAAAAGGCGGTATTTGTCGTGGGAGTTATCCTCGCTGCACTCCTGTTCGGGTTCATAGTGCAGATCATGGGGTCCCTGAACCGGTCCGCGGCAGAGAGTTTCCAGTCATCGTACAACTACGAACAGAAGGTCTCGACGACCGGACCCCTCACGGATGTGGTCCTCCTCATCCCCATCCCGTCTCGCTACGACCCAAAGACCGGGAGAAACGTCACTCCCATCGACCTCTCCCTCGCAAGTTTCAGCAACTTCGACAGGAGCAACGTATCGGTACGGATCGGGGGCGTCGGCGGGGTCCCCATGCTCACCCGTTCGCCGGGGCAGAGCGAGCCGGAACTCCCGGAGCCTCCGGGAATATCATCGAGGTGCCGTTCATCCTGTCGTTTAATGCGGCCGAAGAGAATCTCCTCACCATCTTCTCATTGGAGTTTCACGGGAGGAACGACTGGTGGGTCATGGGGTGGCGAACACATACTTTGAGCGGGGGAGCCACGAGTTCAGGGGCCCGTTTAACGGCACCTATCCTGTGAGGGGGATCCTCATAACAGGCGAGGGCGTATACCGATGATCCTCTCCAGCGGAGAGACCGCGGTGATACCTCGGTAGCGATCGGGGCGCTGTGGTAGTGAAAACATTAAATACTCATATAAACTCTGGAACGAGGCAAACGGTGTGGTCATGCAGAATTTAGCCCGTCAACGCGATGCCTGGGACGAGGAAATTACACGGCATCATCGTCACCCGCTTAGAGCTGTGATTGATGACGAAGACCTGAATAATGTCTACATCGATAGCAGCCAGAAACGTCTCATTTCAAAAGCAGTCCAGATAGAGCCACACTTTACGGTACTCGATTATGGGTGCGGAGTTGGCCGGTGGACGCTCTGGTTCGCCCAGCAGGTCCACCATGTTGTCGGTGTGGACATCTCACCGAAGATGGTGGAAGTGGCACGGCAGGCAGCGGACGAAGCAGGCATCCGCAACGTCGAACACCACGTCATCGATGACCTTCCGCTTCCCTTCAGGGACGGTATGTTCGACCTGGTTAATGTCGTCTGGGTCTTGCGGTATATCACCGACGGCGATGAACTGACACGCACTGTTCAAGAGATCTGCCGCGTGATCCGGCCGGGCGGCTATGTCACGCTCATTGAGTTAACCACAAGGGGAGAACCGGTATTCAAGACACACGATGATGAGTCCAGCGCACCGAGGGTATACCGGAGATGGGAGCAGTATCAATCGCTCTTCGAGGAGTGTGGTATGACAATGAAGGAGAACGCGATCTCAAGCGCATCGCCCCTCTACTGGTTTTATTTCGCCGCCCGCAACGCCGCACGACGCCGAGACCTGCCGGACCTCCTGTCGCCCATGGCACCGCTCTTCGTCTCCGTGAGCCTTGCGACCGAGGGGCTGACAACAGGGCTGATGCAGATCCTGCCCGAGCGGGATTTCTTCTGGTGCCGACACCGCTTCCTCTGCTTTGAAAAGCCGGCTATCCAGACGTAGGGCCTCAAAAAGAGAGTGCCCCGGGCCTCTATTCCTCCACGATGACGACCGGCTTGATCAGGTCTCTCGGCTTCTCCTTCATCAGGAGAAGGGCATCTTTTAGTCTGTCGAAACCCTTGAAGACGTGCGTCGCCATGAGCGAGGGGTCCATCCGCCCGCACATCACGACGTCGGCCAGCCGCTCCATCCTCACCCGTCCACCGGGGCAGAGCCCTGTTACGATGTTCTTGTCGGCCATGCCGTACCCCCAGCCGACCCGCGGGAGGGGTATGATGTCCTGGTCGCCGATGCCCGAACCGAAGTAGTTGATGTTCGAGATGACCGAACCGGATTTTGCCACGTTGATTGCGTCCATCATGACCTCCGGCCCGCCGCCGGCGACGATCACGGCGTCGACGCCCGCACCGCCGGTCTTATCGAGGATCTGGTCGACGGTGCTTCCCTCCCTGTAACTGATGATATCCGTCGCGCCGTACTCCTTCGCCACCTTAACAGCGGCGGGCCTCGTGCCGACGGCAAAGATCCTCCCCGCTCCCCGAAGCCTCGCTCCGGCGACGGCGGAGAGGCCGACTGGCCCGATGCCGAGGACGGCCACCGTGGAGCCGAACCCGATCCTGGCATTCTCCGCGCCCATGAACCCGGTGCTAAGCATGTCCGGGAGCATGACCCCGGCCTCAAGGGACATCCCCTCCGGGAGGTGCGCGAGGTTGTAGTCAGCCAGGTTCACGTGGAAGTACTCGGCGAATACACCGTCCTTGGTATTCGAGAACTTCCAGCCTCCAAGCGGGCCGCCGGTCTGCGACGGGAATCCGCGCTGTGCTGCTTCCGTCTCCCAGTCGGGGGTGATCGCCGGGACGATGACCCGGTCGCCGGGTTTGAAGTCTTTGACCTCATCCCCCACTTCGTCGACGATCCCGAGCGCTTCGTGCCCCAGGATGAGGTTGCGCCGCTCGCCGATCGCCCCCTCCCAGACGGTGTGGACGTCGGACGTGCAGGGCGCGAGCGCCAGCGGTCTGACGATAGCGTCCCGCGGACCGCAGGCGGGCCGCTCTTTCTCGATCCATCCGATCTCCCCGATCTTCAGCATAGCCAGGCCTTTCATTCTTCCTGCCTCCCTTCAGCCAGGCAGTGATGGCAGTATAGTATATTAATTGAGGTCGTCGTGCATCCGTCGGTTAGACTCAGGGGTCCCGGCAGCCCTTTCGGGCAACGATGATGGAGAACTCAGCCCTTGGACTCGATCGTTGCGACGCGAAACCCGATACATCCAGGGAACCGGACCATCGCGCTCGATGAACCCGATAACGAGGAGCACCTGAGGGGCGCAGAGCCTCCACCTGCACGACCGATCTCTGGCGGGATCCGGGTAAGAACAACCGCACAGCACGCCAGCCTCCGGCACGCAGTTACTTTTATGACGGCTGGCCGGGATGTGGGGGCACGCCCCCGGGAGGAGCAGCGGAGCACGACCGGCCTGGGCGCGAGAGTTGCAGGTGAGGGAGTATGGATCAGAGGAGAAAAGTGGATGAGAAGAGCAAGCAGGAGCAACTCGACGAATTCCGTCACGACCCGGAACGCGAGTACCTGACAACGAACCAGGGTGTCCGGGTGAGCCACACCGATGATGCGTTAAAGGCGGGGGAGCGGGGGCCGACGCTCCTCGAAGACTTTCACTTCCGCGAGAAGTTGACGCATTTTGATCACGAGCGGATCCCCGAGCGGGTCGTCCACGCCCGGGGTTCGGGCGCCCACGGCTACTTCCAGGTCTACGAGCCGATGACCGAGTATACGAAGGCAGCGTTTCTCCAGGATCCGGAGAAGAAGACGCCGGTCTTCGTGCGATTCTCGACCGTCGTCGGGTTCCGGGGGTCGGCAGACACGGTCCGGGACGTCCGGGGGTTTGCGACGAAGTTCTACACCGAGGAAGGGAACTACGACCTCGTCGGCAACAACATGCCGATCTTCTTCATCGTTGACGCCATCAAGTTCCCCGACCTCGTCCACGCCATCAAGCCGGAGCAGCACCACCAGATGCCGCAGGCCTCCGCCGCCCACGACACGTTCTGGGACTTCGTCGGGAATCTCCCCGAGATCACGCACATGATCATGTGGGTCCTCTCGGACCGTGCGCTCCCGCGGAGTTACCGGATGATGCAGGGCTTCGGGGTCAATACCTTCCGGTTCATCAACGCCAAAGGAAAGGCGCGGTTCGTCAAGTTCCACTGGCGGCCGCTCCTCGGCATCCACTCGCTCGTCTGGGACGAGGCGCAGAAACTGGCCGGAATGGACCCGGACTTCAACCGCCGCGACCTCTGGGAGGCGATCGAGATGGGGGACTACCCGGAGTACGAGTTAGGGGTCCAGATGATCGAGGAGGAAGACGAGCACAACTTCGACTTCGATATCCTTGACGCGACGAAGATCTGGCCCGAGGAGGAGGTGCCGATCCGGTGGATCGGGAAGATGGTCTTAAACAGAAATCCGGACAACTTCTTCGCCGAGACCGAGCAGGTCGCCTTCTGCCCGGCGAACGTCGTGCCGGGGATCGACTTCTCAAACGACCCGCTCCTCCAGGGCCGGCTCTTCTCGTACCTGGACACCCAGCTGATACGCCTCGGCGGCCCGAACTTCCACGAGATCCCGATCAACCGGCCGCTCGCACCGGTCGCGAACAACCAGCGGGAGGGCTACCACCGGATGACGATCGATAAGGGCGCTGCGAGTTACTTCCCAAACTCGCTCGGCGATAACAAGCCCCGGCCGGCCCGGGTTGAGGAGGGCGGCTACGCCCACCACCAGGAGAAGATCGACGCGAAGAAGATCCGTGCACGGAGCGAGAAGTTCAACGACCACTTCAGCCAGGCGAAGCTCTTCTGGAACAGCATGTCGGATGCAGAGAAGGAGCATATCATCAAGGCCTTCCACTTCGAACTCGGGAAGGTCTCGGACTTCGGGGTCAGGAAGAGGGTGGTCGACCTCATAAACAACGTCGACGGCGATCTTGCGATACGGATCGCCGAAGGGATCGGGGTGCCGCCCCCGGCGGAGAAGGGCGCGTCCTCCGGCACAAAGAAGTCCCCGAACCTCAGCCAGGAGAGGACCGTCATGGACACCATCAAGAGCCGCAAGATTGCGATCCTCGCGATGGAGGGCTACAACCACGACGAGGTGATGCAGGTCAAGAAGGCGTTGAAAGATGCGGGGGCTCACCCGCAGATCGTCTCGCAGTTCCTCGGCACGGTCAGGTCCGCCGACGGCAAGGAGATGGAGGTGGACAAGAGCTACGTCACCACCGCATCGGTCGTGTACGACGCCGTGTACGTCCCGGGCGGGAGGCACGCGGAGACCCTGAAGAACCAGGGCTACGCGATCCACTTCGTCAACGAGGCCTTCAAGCACTGCAAGCCGATCGGGGCGATAGGAGAGGGGATCGAACTCCTGAAGGCCTCCGGTATCAAGGGGGTGGCCTTCGTCGATGCCAGTGCCGGAGGAGAAGCCGTCTCCGAGATGGGGGTCGTGACCTGCGGGAGCCAGGGGAATGTGAGCTCGTTTGTCGAGCAGTTCAAGACGGCCATCGCCCGGCACCGCCACTGGGACCGGGAGAAGATGGAGCAGGTGCCCGCCTGATGCGGGATGGTGGAAGAAGAACCGGGGGAAAACCTCCCCGGGGTTCATTTTTAATTCTGATGGAGCGCTTTAACTGCGCAGCATCGGCGAGGTGAACCAGAGCCCCTGGAGCTGGTGCGACGGATCATCCTTCTTGAAGACAAACCTGAGCGCCACACCGTCCTCCTGCTCGAACTTCGCCCGGTAAGTCACGGCGACGAACTCGCCGGTCTCCGTGACAACGGGATCGCTCCGGGACTCATAGAGCCCAATCCGGGACGTTACGAACTCGCGGTTCTCTTCAAACGCGGCTTCATTGAGAGCCTGCCGCATCTCCGGGCCGAAGTCACGGGAGTACTTCGTGTAGTTATGCTCATTGAAGCCCTGCATGAGGTTGTCGGCGACCGGGTCGGCATAGGCGAGCACCGCTGCCGCCTCCTCCCCAGAGACCACGGTCTCCTGGCCCATGCAGCCGCACGCCAGGACCAGAGCGAAGACCACGAGGACGACGATGAGTGGGATCTGAGAACGATTCATGCTAAAATGTCGAACCGGCAGGAGATGAATGTAGGGATCGGGTTGTCGAGGGGAGGATGTAACGGTTAGCGAAACGGTACAAAGATAAGGCCGTCGCCGTCCACTCATGCAGTCTGGTGAACGCCGCGCGCCGCCGGGATACCACAGGAGATATCTGGTCAGGGGAGGTACGCGAGGGTTTCACCCCAGGATCTTGTATGCCCCGCGGGGCACGAGCATCTCAAACCGTGCTCCTTTCCCGGGCTCACCCGTCTCAGCGATGTTGATCCCGGTGATCGCGAGGATTTCCCGGATCAGGAAGAGGCCAAGACCCGTGTTCTTCCCGACGCCCCGCTGGAAGATCCGCTCCTTCTCCTCGACAGGAATACCTACGCCGTCGTCCTCCCAGATGAGGGTGAGGTCCCCGTTCTCCTCCAGGCGATACCGGACGCGGACCCCGGTCGCCGACTCACCGTGCCGGAGCGTGTTGTCCATCAGGTTGGCAAAGACCGTCTCAAGCATCGGATCCGCGTAGATGACCAGGTCACGAGTTTCATCGTCAACCGGCAAATCCTGGTGCACTGCCGACCGGATCAGATCCGAAACACGCTGCCACTCCGGCGACCGGACGCCGAGATCCGTGTAGTCCCTGGTGAACTCGATCTGGCGGTGTATCCGGCCGGCGGCGCCCTTCACCCGGGCAAGATACTCCGAGATGTTCTGTCCTGCCCCGGTCTCCTCCGCAATCCAGAGATTGCCGAGAAGGATCGTCAGCTGGTTCAGGATATCGTGCCGGGTGATGCTGCTCATCAGATTGAGTTTCCTATTCGCGATGGCGAGGCTGTTCGTCTGCCGGGCAAGTTCCCTGGCATGATATTCGATCTCCCTCTCCATCGCTTTACGTTCCGTGATATCCTGGACGGTGAACGTCACGCCCCAGGAGAAGTGCATCGGGTCGAGAGGTGTTATGGAGAGGAGCACATCGATGATCGCGCCGTCTTTGCGCCGGAACCGGGTCTCAAGCGTACACTTCCCAGTCACCTCAACCCGGGCATGCATCTGCTGCAAAGCAGACTCATACACTGTGTCGTCCGGGCAAAGCAACTGTACGTGCTGGCCGATGAGTTCATCGCGGGTGTAACCTAAGATCTCGCAGAGTCGGCCGTTAACCTCCGTCATGACTCCGTCCACAGCCATACCTATGCCAGTGGGAGCGGCACGGAAGATGCTCTCCATCTTCTCCGCGGTCTTCCGCAACCTCTCCTCGGCCTCCTTTTGGTCCGTGATATCCTGCCACCCGCCGTATAACCGTATCTCGCCGTCCGCGGTATCGGTGCAGTTGGCCGAGACACGGAGCCACCGGACCCGACTATCCCGGCGGACAATTCGGATCTCAAAGAGCGACGACGTTCCCGGGGGGAGCCGGAGAGTCTCGCGCTCAAAGATGGGCATATCATCCGGGTGGATGATCTTCCTCCAGCACCGCATCGCGAGGATCTCGTCCTCGGTATACCCGGTGATCTCGTGCACCGCTCCGGCAACCCAGTCGAACCTGTAATTGCCCGAATGCTTGAGGACACAGGAATATACGACGTCAGAGATGCTCTCGGAGATCCGCCGGTAGCGTTCTTCGCTTGCCTGGAGCTGGCGCTGACTCTCGGCGAGGTCGTCGAAGCTTGACCGGAGTTCCTTCTCGACGACGGCGAGCTGCTCGTATGCCACCTGGAGTTTCTCGTGCTGGGACCGCAGCTCGAGTTCGGCGAGTTTGAGTTCCGTGATGTCGTGCACCATCCCAACGGAGCGGACGATCTGGCCGGATTCGTCCCGCTGGTGTTCGCACCGTTCGACGAGATACCGGACCTCCCCGGTGTCCTTGCGGATGATCCGATGCTTGACCTCGTAGCCGGCCTTCGCCTCCGCGACCGAGGTGGAATAAACAGCATCGACCGCAGCCCGGTCGTCCGGGTGGACCATTGCGAGGAACTCCTCATAGGTCGGCGGTTTTCCGGGATCGAGACCAAAGATGCGGTAGACCTCGTCCGACCAGATCAGACGTCGGGACTCGTGGTCGAACTCCCAGCTGCCGAGATGGGCAAGTTTCTGCGCCTTATGCAGCATCTCTTCGCCCTTGCGGACTGCGGCCTCCGCCCTTTGCCTTCCAGCCAGCTGCCGAACAGCGTTTGCGAGTTCCGCGAACTGCGCCCCCGGATTACCGCCCTTCTGGATATAGAAGTCAGCGCCGCTGTTCAGCGCCTCGATCACCACCTCCTCGCGCCCCTTCCCGGTGAAGATGATGAAGGGCACCCGGGACCCCGCCTCCCGGACCCGCTTTAAGAGTTCGATGCCGTTCATCTCCGGCATCTGGTAATCCGAGACGACCGCGTCGTAGCGACCGGAGAGGATCATGTGGAGTGCCTCGTGCGGGCTTGCGGTGACATCGACGGTGATGCCGCCTGCCTGTTCAAGGTAGAAACGGCCGATATCGAGAAGTCCCTCCTCGTCGTCGACGTAGAGGATGCGATAGGGATTGGTGACGGTCTGCACAGTTGCCTTATTAAAAGAGATGTATAGTATAAAAAATATTTCGTATGTGAAGCGCCCAATTAGTTTGGATTATTGATTTACAACCAGTTAAAAAAGGTGATTTTATTCAAAAACGGATTATGCTCCGGCAACGATATCGGGCAGTCATTACCCATGAAAACACGGCCATGACCTTGGGGATCGGCATTCCCGGGTTGGGAGTGCCAGGGTTGGCATAATCGAGGCCGGTTATCGCACCCTCGCGATCATCTCAATCTCGACCCTAGCACCTCGTGGGAGAGCGGAGATCTCTACCGTCGACCGAACGGGGAAGGGTTCCTCGAAGTACGCGGCGTAGACGGCGTTGACCGTCTCAAAGTTCGCGAGGTCCGGTAAGTAGATCCTGGTCTGCACGGCGTCCGAGAAGTCGAGGCCTGCTTCGAGGAGCACGGCCCAGGGGTTCTCCATGGCCTGCCTCGCTTCACCTTCGACGGTATCTAGGAGGGTGCCGGTTGCCGGGTCGAGCCCGATCTGGCCTGACATGAAGAGATAGCCCCCGCACGGCACGGCCTGGCTGTACTGCCCGAACCGAGAGGGGCAATGCGGAAAACAATGAGGATTGTACAGGTCTTTGGCGATACGAGAGGGAGAAAAGGATTAATTGCGCCAAACAGAATGTAGTACTCATGAAGGTCATTGGCATTGCATCCAGTCCTCGAAAAGGGGGGAACAGCCAGACGCTGGTCGAGCACATTCTTTCCGGCGCACGGGAAGCCGGAGCGACGACTGAGCTGGTACGGCTTTGCGACCTTGATATCCAGCCCTGCAAGGGATGTAACACCTGTAAAACCGGGCAACCCTGCGTCATACAGGATGATATGGGGGAGCTCTACGAGAAGCTGGCCGACGCCGATGCTGTCGTCTTCGGCTCCCCAGTCTACTGGTTCCGGCTGAACGCACAGGCTTACCCGTTCATTGACCGGTTTTACGCATACTTAAAACCGGATTTCACCACCGACTTCCCGAAGGGCAAGAAGTTCGTGACTGCGTTTACCTGTGGGGGCGTCGGTCCCGAGGTCTTAAACCCGCTCAACGATTACCTGAAGAATGTCTTCTCATTCCTGGGATTTGTCGATGCAGGGTTCATCTGGCAGGGCCAGTGCTACCAGCTCGACGACCTCGCGAAATATCCCGAGAAGATTGAAGAGGCAAAGGCGCTGGGGCGGTCGCTGGTTCAATAATTCTTTTTTTTGGTTTTGAGGTCAGCCCGGGAATGACCGAGCGGCATGCTTTTTAGATGGATGGTGACCGCAACGGCAGGATAGTGACCCACGAGTGGGCTGGAACTCAGTACTTTTCAAATAAAGGCTGCTGTTGGTTTGATCATTAACACAAGGAGCAACGGTTTTGTAGGTCTTTCTCTTCAGATGTGGTCGATCCCCGACAAGAGGGTTCCAGCAGAGTCGAAAAAACAAGTAATCACCGGATATCTTGACCCACGATATCGGGAACACCGAGAACGTCTCGAACCTCTATACAGAGATGAACATCGATCGTGCAATTCGGGGAGAGTCGATCACTTCCGCGAAGAAGAACTGAAGCCCCGTCCAACAGGATGAGTAGGTAGCGAGCTCGACCCTCTGTGTCTTGGGACGGCCATAGATAGGTGCTTGCGGAGTCCTGTGGCAGGGGGTCCACGATAACCCAGCTGTGTAACTCGTTTAACGACGCTAATCAAGAATGTCGCTGGAGGTCGAAGAGAGACGAGATATCTAAGAGACAACTTTCACCCCAGCCGCTTGTTTACATTCCCCGGTTACTCCATACGGCACACTGGGTGTTTCGGATTGTCTCTCTAAACGGGTACGGATTAACAAAAGTTGCTCGTATTGGAGTCATTGTTGCAGTTCAAGTAATCCTACTATCAGTTATGTTTGACCTAAAGAGCATTTCAACTTGGAGAGCATCTGCTCCGCCCTAACCGTATAACGACCAGTGAAATCAAGGGCTTTCACGTAGTCACAACACTCACTCGCCAGAAGGAACTGCTCTTTCCGAAGTTGAGGATTATGCAACCGCATTCCCCGTTCATAATAGGCACGGGCCATATACCAATAACTTTGCGCCATGGATTTCCATATATGAGCCTGTTGAAACGCCTCGATAGCTTCGGAATACTCTCCCCCTTTCAGCAGCAACCAACCTTTTGCACACAGGTATTCCGATCGTACCTCGTGCGATGCTGTTGGGTTTGAGATCTTTTGTATTAACGGTTCAGCGGCGTCGAGGTGCCTTTGTGCAGCCCCTATGCCATCTGATTTGCACAATTCAGTCATGATCGCACATCGAATATGACAAAGAGCCCTAAGAGCGCAGGTGCATATGCCATCCTCCAGGAAATCCTCAACTTCCGGCAGGAGGGAATTTCCGTAGAGGGAGTCCTCAAGACAGAGGAATTTCTCCAAACTGTGATGTACGCGCTTAAAATGGAACGAACTGCTCGCAAACATTCCCATACCAAGATGCGCTTCACCGAGGTGAAATGTGGTTTTAATTGAAGCAATATCGGCTGGATCTACGGTTTTGAAGACCGCTTCTGCTGTTTCGAAGAATGTTCGCGCTTCGTTGTAAGAGCCCATGATCAAGGAAGACTTTCCAAGCCAGTAGTGCATTTTTGCATAATCTCTATCGCCGCTCTCATGGAAATCCAGAGCCATTTTGAAGTACTTAAATGCCTCCGATAGAAGTTCCCGCTTTTCGTTAGGGTCGTGAGAACGCTGTGCACGCAGCAGGTTTACCTGGCCTATGCGAAAATAAACTTCAGGTTGTTCCGGATCGCACTGAAGTGCAAAGTAGTACTCTTCAACACACCGGTCGAGATCGTTGATACCGTAAAACCCCTGTCCTCTGCGCAGATGAGCATAGAAGCACCTCGGATCGAGCGATAAACCATTATCTGCGGCAGTAATCGCTTTAAGATAGTCCTTCTGCCGGATCTGGGCATGAGACAGAGACGCATGGATGGAATTCTTTCGAACTCTCTCAGGATACGTCGACTTCAACATGTCAAGAGACTTTTGAAACATCTGTTCGGCAAGAACCGGCTTACCGCACTTTAGTAAGAAAACCCCGTGTATACGATACCACTCTCCCATCAGCCAATTTTCAAAGATTGATTTGAGGTTTGAATCCACATTTGGCTCCTCACCTGACTCATCTCGCATAAAATCGAGTGAAGGGAGAACGAATTCGTTAGATGCATCAAGTGCTCTGGCATATTCCAGAAACTTAAGTGCTTTATCAACTAACCAGATAACCTCCCAGCATCTCTGGCTTTCTGGACGTTCTTTACAGTCCTTATGATCCTCAATGATTCGATACAGATGAAATGGTTTTTCGACCTCAATATAATTCAAGATCTGCTTGAGCGCGTAATTACGTTTGTCAAGGAAATCCTGTTTCTGCTCATTCCGTTTACTCTGAGAGATATTCTCTCTATCAGATGTACAACCGTTCAAACCGGAGCATTTCACACGACCTTCCGAGCCGCTCTTTTGGGCGTTATCGATATCATCGAGCAACTTGCTATACGCCAGAGCAAGATATACCCAGGCAGACGTAAGAGTGCAATCAATCGATACTGCATTCCTAAAATACCTGGCTGCGATATCTGGACGATCCGCGGTGAGATATACAACCCCTATACCAAGATGAGGATTTGCTTTTGAAGGTTTCAGATCCAAGGCCTGCCGATACATCCTTATCAGAATATGGGATAGCAACCAGAAAGATAGATGATCTATCCAAGTCAGGTCATTTACCCTTCCAAGATTTCCTAATTGTGAATGGGTCTTTATCTCGATACATTTCTGTTGAAGCGTATACGCAAAGTTATTCAGACATTTGTACGTCAGATCTTTAGTCACCTCGAACTCCCTGGCAGACCTATCCTGACTGGGCAGCAGAGAGGCTTTTATGAAACGCTTGCGTAAACACCCCCAGGACTGTTGCACCGCAGTACGGCGATATCGTATCGCATTCTCCAGATCGTCGACACCACACCTCTCGGTCAGAACTGTATCCAAGGAACAGCCTCGATCTAAGTCCAAGCACTTATCGGTGATACAACATCTAAGACGATATGCGAACCCTTTCAACTCATAGGCTTCCGGGTTAGGCCACTGGAGCGACAAACAGACATCGCAGAGTTCGATTACGCGGCATAAATCACAATAGACGCTTCGAAGTTGTTCCTTACCAAGGCCATTTTCTTTGTTGATCTCTCCCTTCGAGAGAACCTCATATGCCTCCTGAAAGTAGTTCAGTGCCAAGGCATAATATGAGTTCTCATCATTCGGATTTGCTTGGAGGCTTGAGATAAAAGCCCTCTCAGCCGCCTGCCATTTCTTCTGCTCGTAGTAGATAACCCCAAGATTATAATACGCCTTATGGTACCTTTTATCCTCGGAAAGAGCCTCAATAAACTTTTTTTCGGCTCGCCTTAACCCAACAACACGATAGTGCGGCTTCGTTTTACTGTGGAGGTATTCTTCAAGACCTTGATTAAAACTCCGGACTGCCTTCCACTCGTGGGAGCCTTTCAATTCCATAGATGCGAACATTTTACATGCCAATTCCTGAATCATGCTGTCAAGAACCGGGGCAGCCGGAAGAGTAGCATTTCCAGCCTTTTCCGGGCCCGTAACGGTCCAACTGAGTTGCTCTTTTGGGCCGATCTTGTGGACGACCAGTTGCAATCGGTTGTCCTCCTCAAAAAGAAACCCAACTACCCGTACACCTTTCATAAACGACGATATGATCCCCCGGATCAGGCCCATAGGAATGTTGACCGGCCCCACGGTCAGCGATTGGCTGACTTGAGATGCAGTCTGCATATTATCCGGGGTTTCGACTATAATTCGAGGAGGCTGGGGTCGCATACCGGGCGAACCAGACACTGAGTACATTGATTCCGCTATGTTATGGTATAGGGTGCAGATCCGGTCCAGTTCAACTACCAGCCTGTCATTGAGATCCTCGGCAAGAGGAGGGGACCCCTTCGGATTACGCCCAGGAGCTCTCTTGCGGAAATCCTTGAACTCATCAATGGCCACGTTCGTCGAAGCGGTTCTCGCATAGCGGATGAATTCAACGAGCAGGTAAGCAAGTAAAATGATCCCGCATAATTCAAGGAGCGTAATCGGGGTAAAATCTCGAATCCATACAAGTACGCCAGAAGGCATCCAGACCAGATTTCCCGCGAGGATATCGGCTACCGAAACTAAATTTAAACTAAATATCAGGTAATGGAAGAACAGGGCAATTGTTACGATTAAAAGAAGGGTTAAAAAGCGCCAATTAAGTAATGTGTATATTTTTTGGCAGAACCATTTGACAATACGGCTGGAGGCATACTCCAAGCCCCGAAAATAGGCCGCAATCAGCATGGGGAGTAACCCCAGAAGGAACTTTACCCCCTTCCAATTCATCTGCCCTCCAGACCCTAGTTAGCAGATATTGCCCCCACATCAAACGAGGCCACATCAAAAGGGTCTCACCCTATCCCATCTGGCAGCATCCTCTATGACCACATCCTGAACCCCCTCATCTAATGGAGTAGATATACTTTACTCTTGGACCACCGGAGGGGCCGCAGCATGTATACCAACTGCCCAAAAACCCGTTAGTGGTCTGCATGGAGTCTTGAACACAACGATCTTCTTTCAACCTCCAGATTGGGAGGCACCCTTTGAGGTATATCACGATTCCAGAAGACTTACAGTCTTGACGCTCCACACAACTTACCCAAACGATTTATCATATCCGAATCACTGCGACGTGCCCTCTTCTCCTGTACCGGCCGATGCCCTCGTCGTCAAACCGGCAGTCAATGTTCACCGAGACATCCGGGAAGAAATATGCATTGCCCTTCTTGTCGCGGCCGGCGCGCGTAGAGTTACCGAGGGAATGAACCGCTGGTTCAACAAGGCAGCCGAGTACCAGGGGACGGAATCTGCATGGTGTTATGTCATATTCCTCAAGACCAGAGAACTGGCGCACCACCCTCACCGGGAAGAAGCGGGAGCTTGACTTTGCAACGCCGTCCCACGAGATCGACTGCCAGGACTCCGCGAGATGCGCCGGAAGATACTTGCGATTCCGTATACTGAGTGAGAAAGGACGGGGTTCTCAAAGGGAACGCTCCGCTTATGAAGCGGAACACCAAGGGCGGGAAACCGTTTACGCTGAGCAAACATGGGATAGAGGGATTGGAGCAATGAGGCGTGCCGTAATTCCCATAGGTATCTAGAGTCGCGAGGAGATCAGCGGGCACAGGCATCTGAAACGTTCACCGCCTTTCGTTCAAGTATAACCATATCAATCAGCAGGGAGTCAAAAATTGAATGATTCTATCTCGCCCCTGCGGCCGGTTTCATCCCGGACTCCATGGATGTATCAGGGACCGCCTCGCCCTTGATGAATGCGAGCAGATCCGCATTGATCTGGTCTTTGTGGGTTGAACAGATGCCGTGCGGAGCGCCCGGGTATACTTTGAGGATGGCACCTCTGATTATCTTGGATGAAAGCATTGCAGAGACTCCGATGGGTACTATCTGATCGTCTTCGCCGTGGATAATGAGGGTCGGGACATCGAACTTTTTGAGGTCTTCCGTAAAATCGGTCTCGGAGAAGGCCTTGATGCATTCGTACACGGCATTATGTCCGGCCATCATGCTCTGAAGCCAGAACGTGTCACGAAGACCCTGCGAGACTCTGGAACCCGGCCGATTGGCACCATAAAACGGGGAACTGAAGTCCTTGAAGAACTGCGAACGGTCGGCGAGGACGGCAGCGCGGATCTCATCGAAGGTCTCTCGTGGTATCCCGCCGGGATTGGCAGCCGTTTTCAGCAGAAAAGGCGGCACCGCGTCGATCAACACCACTTTCGCCACACGATCCGTGCCGTGGCGACCGATGTAACGGGCGACTTCGCCACCCCCTGTGGAATGGCCGACGTGGATCGCATCCCCAAGATCGAGCGCTTCGACCAGGGTCGCGAGGTCATCCGCGTAGGTGTCCATGTCGTTCCCGTTCCAGGGCTGGTCAGATCGTCCATGACCGCGGCGATCATGGGCAATGCAACGATATCCATGTTCTGCCAGGAAGAACATCTGGTCCTCCCAGGCATCCGAACTCAGCGGCCAGCCATGACTGAAGACCACCGGCTGTCCGCTTCCCCAATCCTTATAGTAAATCTGGGTGTTATCTTTCATCCTGATAGTAGGCATCGTACTCACCGTCCTGGTTGCATTATTTCATCCGGCTCCAGTGCCGGGACAGTCAGCCAATGGCGCTGGAAGGTCTCTTGTCCGCCTCCGATGAGAAGCCCCTCTTATCCCAAACAGACCTTTGATGCTTAAGACAGAAGATCCTCCTGGTAGGCAGACCCCAGGTAACTGTTCATTATAAATAGGTTTCGCAGGCGATAGGCGAGCCGAATCCGGAATTGATATTCCTTGCGAACGATGAACTGTCAATTTTTGGCCCTGTTGAACCCCCATGTTGACAAGGGCGGGTTTTCGTTATACTTCCAATACAAGAGGGCAGGCTCACTTCCTCCTGGAGGAATCATAACAAGTGAAGACCTTATCCCGGAAATGATCGTGACTCACGACGGTTCACAGTTTTCAGCCACCATCCGCGATCAGGGGGAGGGAACGGGGGAAATCACCTTTCTCAGAGGATTTCGTGATGACCTCAAGAATACAACCCCTCTACAATCCGTTAGAACGGAACAACAGAGCCGTGTACTCTTTAGATGGACGGGTGACCACAATAGTAGGATAGTGCCCCATGCATGGATTGGTTTCAATGGTGGAGGGGTAACAAATTTTGTTCAAATAACCATAGCCCATTTACGGGATGCGAGGGGTGGGATTCGAACCCACGGACCCCTTCGGGACCGGATCTTAAGTCCGGCGCCTTTGGCCAGGCTTAGCTACCCTCGCTCAAAGGATCCTGTACCTATTGTCAACCGAAGGTATTAAGTCCGACGCCCGGCGGGGTCTCTGGCGAAGATCAAGTCCGGCAACCTCCCCCGCCATAACCCCGGAGCCGGAGGTGATCTGAAGGCCGAGCACGGATGATTGGAGACGCGTCCCGAAGCGGCTCGGCCCTCTTAGAGGCTACAATCAGGCATCTTCGCCCGATGACGCGGTATCCCTCGCGCGCCCGGCTTCGCGCAGTTTCTCATTCCAGCCTCCGGACCACCCTCGCCAGCCGGTGCATCCCCTCGACGATCTCCTCCTCACACGCCGCCGAGAAGTTCAGCCGGATCGTATCCTCTCCCCCGCCGTCGACGTAGAACGGCACCCCGGGAAGGACCGCGACGCCCTCCTTGATTCCCTCGTAGAAGACCTCCATCGACGAGAGACCGTCCGGCAGGGTCGCGGTCATGAACATCCCGCCCTCAGGCGTGGTGTGGGTCATCCCCGGCGGCATCAGGTCGTCGAGGAGGTCGCAGACCAGCCGGCAGCGCTCCCCGTAGACCGCCGCAACGCGGCGGACATGGGCGTCGAGATCGTGTGTCACGAGATAGCGGTGGAGGATCACCTGGGAGAGGAAGTTCGAGTGAAGGTCGGCCGCCTGTTTTGCAACGTTGAATTCCTGAAGGATCGGCTCCGGCGCATAGATCCAGCCTATCCGCATCCCGGGGGCGACGATCTTGGAAAACGACCCGGTCATCACCGTCTGTTCCGGCAGATAACGCTTCACCGGCAGCCGCGGCCTCCCGTCGAAGAAGAGTTCCCCGAAAGCGTCGTCCTCGTAGAAGACCGTATCCGTCCCATCCAGGATCTCCGCGATACCGCGGCGTTTATCCTGCGAATACGTCCTCCCCGAGGGGTTCTGAGAGTTAGGGATACCGTAGAAGAACTTCGGCGCATAGTCCCGGACGAGCGATGCAAACGCCGCAAGGTCCGGCCCATCCTCCTCGAGCGGGACTGCGTGGAACACCGGTTCGTAGAGAGAGAAGGCCTCGATCGCCCCGAGATAGCCGGGCCGCTCCATCCCGACGGCGTCGCCCGGGTCAAGGAAGATCTTTGCGACGAGATCCAGGCACTGCTGTGAGCCGTTCACGATCTGGATCTCCTCTGGTCTCGCCGGAAGACCAAGTCGCTGCCGATAGCGGTCGGCGATGAACTCCCGGAGCGGCAGGTAGCCATCCGTCGTCGTGTACTGCAGGGCTTTGCTGCCCATCTCATCAAAGACCTCACAGGCCGCCTCCCGGATCCCGGCAACATCGATGTAGGCCGAGGCCGGCAGACCGCCGGCAAACGTTATCACCCCGGGCGCTCCCGAGACCCGGAAGAGTTCGTCGAGGAACGACTCAGGAATCCGTCCCATCCGACCAGCGAACCGGTAACTCATGATGAAGGTTTGGGCGTATAGAGAGAAAAATGCCGGGGATTTCGCCCTACTGGAGGGCGATGTAGAGGAAGACCGAGAGCAGAAACGCAAGGACGAGGATCATGAAACTAATGGGTGCGATGAACGCAAGCATTGCATTCACGGTGCTTGCAAGCTGCGAGACCCGCTGCGACCCAAAGACGACGATCCCCTCGCACGAGGCCGTCGCCGCCCCGACTCGGGCGGCCGCAAGATCGGCGACCGCTTCGGTGACCGCTCTCTCCACATATGGGACGATCTCCTCCACCGGCACCCTGTAGCCGACCGGGTTCTTGCCGCTGACGGTGTTCACCGTGTGGGTATCGGTGGTCATGATCTCGGCCTCATCGACGTGGGCGAGCGCCACGGAGAGCAGGCGCTCCCGAACACCCGGGGCCATGTTGTTCCCGTCGATCAGGACATAGGCCGCCCGCCTCCCGCCGACCTCGGTCGCCAGCACCTGCACCCCGAGCGACCCAAACCCCTGCTCGCGGGTGAACGGGACCCGGACGTGGGAGACCCCAACCGCGAGCGGCCCACAGGGGATATCCTTTGCGACCCGGAACCCCTCTCGAGCTGCGGCGATGTACTCCGTCGCGACCCGTGTTGCCGGGAGGACAGGGGACTCCACACTGATCATACAGTTGTGGGCGTCCACGAAAGCGACCTCTGAGAAGGCGCATCGCCCTTCGGCCATGATGGCAAGGCCTATCGAGTAATCGAGATCCTCCGTCCGCTCAGGTGAGCGGGTGCTCACCATCAGGAGGGCATCCCCGAACCGCTGGCAGAGGATCGATACCGATCCCGCTCTGACCCTGACCGGGGGGCTCGCAGTCCCGGTGAAGGTGACATCCTTTCGGGACGCATCAACGGCGCGGGCGATCTTCGTGATCTCGCTCTCCGAGACCAGGTTGAAGTCGTGCGTGGCGCAACCGTGGGCGACCAGCGTCTCCTCGGGGAACGTGTCATGGAGGATTCGGGGGAGGTTGCCGCCGCCGACGTCGCCCATCGGGCCGGGGTGGACGTTCGGGACCGTAAAAAGGACGTCCTTTCCCGACTCCCGGGAGAAGAAGAGCGAGACCTGCGGGACATAGACCTCCTCGCCGATCTCCCGGAAGAAGTCCTCCATATTCTTTGAGCCGTCGGTCAGGTGGGCGATGAAGGTATTGAGGAAGTTAAGCCCGCTGATCTGAAAAGCGCGCTTTAGCGGCCGCTCGATGAGCCAGATCAGGAAGACGAAGATCAGACCGAAGACTACCTGGAGGAGGAGGGCATAGGGGACGAATCCTGGATCAAAGAGCCAGGCACCTACCGCTATCCCTGCAGCCCCCTGAAGAAACGCAGGGGGAACCATCCGGCCTACCCGGTAGTCGGCCACGGCAACAAGGACCAGCAGCCGGAGGCCGGAGGTCAGGCCGAGTGCGACCGCGTAGAGGGAGGGGAGGATGCCGCGACCGAACACCAGAATCGGCGAGAGGCTCAGGATAACCGAGAGAACCGTACAGGTCAGCGCAAGAAGAGCCGAGCGGTTCCAGGTTATCAGTCGGCCGGATGCCTGCACCAGCGGAACTGTCAGCAGGAATGCGATCAGTGCCGGGACCGAGAAGCCGAGGGTGCCGAGCAGGAAGAACTCGTTCCCCGCCCGGTAGGTGGCGGCATCGATGATGAAGCCGAGCACAACGATGAGCGCAAGTGAACGCGGCCAGGAGGGGGCCGAGAAGATGTATCGGGTAAGCCCCTCGACGCGCACATCGGGGCCGGAGTCCATCAGCCGCCCCCCGCTGCCGCTCTCATACCGGGGGCAGGAGCCGGCACGATTGCGCCGGCAAACTGTGTAACATACCCCATAACTCAGTTAAATGTTTCTCCGATCTCGCCAAAGACCTTCCGATACCGTTCGAGCATTTTGTCCCAGTCCGGGAGGTTCGTCTGAGTGCCGGCCTTCTCAACGACGAAGGATGATACTACCGCCCCCACACGGCAGCAGTCGAGCGGCGCGTAACCCCTCGCAAACGCCACAAGGAACCCGGCCCGATAGCCGTCGCCGGCCCCGGTGGGATCGACGGCGTTCACCTTGACGGCCGGAATATGGTGCTCCTCGCCGTCCATGCAGAGGAGGCTCCCCTCTGCCCCGCGGGTCGTGACCACCATCGGGACCGATGCGACAAGCGCCTCCCGCTCCAGCCCCAGCATATCGCACATCCGGTCCATCTCGTGATTGTTTGAGAAGAGGATATCGATATTCGCAAGGATGATCTCAAGTTGATCGGGGGTATACCGGAGAAGGTCCTGACCCGGGTCGAAGGAGGCGAACTTGCTCTTCTGGGCTACCCGGACATTGTAATCGGGGTCGGCCGTCGCCATATGGACAAAGTCGAGAGCGGGAGGTTCGGCCTTGGCAAACGCTACTGACGCGCCCCACTCAAAGAAGGTCTCCTGGTCGCCGTCATCGTCCGTAAAGACATACGCGGTCGCGGTGCGGGCGTCTTTGACCAGGATAAAGTCCTGCATGATCCCGAGATTGTGCATCCAGAGGTCGTAGTCGCTGCCCGGAAAGTCCCCGCCGACCGAGGAGACCAGCCGGCACCGCTCGCCAAGCGTCGCAATCCCGGCAGCGATGTTCGCCGCTCCGCCGCCGAAGTAGACGTCATGACCGATGATATAGGTCGAATTATGTCTTCCCGGGATCTTCGGGACCCGGAAGAGGTGATCAATGGCCGTATGCCCGACGACGGCTATCATATCTCCTGCACATCCTGAACCTTCAGCGGGACATCGCGCAGCGCTTTCCCGATGACCGACTTTGCAATCCTTGCTGCATGTTCCGCAGACTCCGCGCGGAAGACCTTCATCTGGAGCACAAGCCCAACCAGGGCGGTATTCGCCACGACCAGAGCGGTGTTCAGTTCTCCCTCACAGTAAGGGCAGGCGACCATCCCCGCCTCGATCTCAACAAACTTTGCCGAGGGGTTGAGCCGTTTCCCCGCCTCGCTGATTGCGATGCTCACGGCATCGTCCATGGATTTAACATCCTTAATTATCCACGCTGACTCAAGCGTAACCAAATAATCCGGCATAATCTCTCCAATGTAGTTCCTACCAGGTCTCACGGTGCAGGTGCTCATTCACCGGCATCCGCTCCATGGGCTCGAGCGGTGGCGTCCCCCTGCCCACAGAGAGAAGCGCGACCGGCCGGACGTGTTGCGGAAGACCAAGGATCTCGCGGATATCGTCGTCGCTGAACGCCCCTGTCCAGCATGAGTGCAGACCCCGGGCGTGTGCGGCGAGCATCATATACGTACAGGCAATGGTGGCGTCCTCGAGTGCATAGAGGATCCCTCGCTCCCCATAGTGCGACATAGACCGAACGTAGTTTGCGCAGACCACAAAGATCGCAGGCGCATCCTGGATCTGCTGCTGTTCAAAGGCCGCAAGTGCAAGATCCATCCGGAGATCCTCATCGGTGACGAGAACAACGTCCCAGGACTCACGGTTGCCGGCGCTCGGCGCCGTACTCGCACAGGCAAGGATATACTCGATATCCTCCGGTTCGAGCGGCTCTGCGGAGTAACTCCGGACCGACGACCGCGTCTTTAGAAAGTGAAGGAGATCAGATGAGTTCATGCTCTTTGAGCGTCTCCCACGCGGCCTGGGCTGCAGTTGTAACGGCGCTGACGGCTCGGCCCATCCTCTCTGAAGCAGTGCCGAGTTCCATGCTTTCGGTCAGGCTGATCGCTTCGTTGAGGTGGTCGATGGCTTTCTTAAACTCGCCATTCCCGGTATCGCCATAAGCAAAATCGAGTTCCGAGCGAATAGACTCGAGCACCATCAAAAGCATCCGCTTCCCACCGGGTTTCTCCTGGATTGGGAACTGGATCAGGGCAGTCATCAACTGCGATCCGACAACCAGCTCAGATTTCGCCCGTTCGGCGAACTGATAGGTCTTGATGGCGGTTTTGAGATCCATACCACATACTGGAACTCGCAAGTATAAAAAGTATTGAAGGAGAAGAGGAGACCCAATTATCTCGATTTCTGCTTGGTTCCGAGAGCCGACACTTTGGCGCGCCGTATGCACCGGCGTACCCGCACGTCCATAGTGGGGGCACTACCTCTGCCGCGCCCGCTCCCGCTTGCGCTCCGGCCACGTCCACCCCGGCCACCGCGCCGCGGGTCCTGCCCATCTCTGCTTGTCCGCTTGTAGATGTCCGCCGCAGGCTTGAACCGCTGGTTCGGACCGGGCTTCTTCACTTCGCCTTCACTTGCAGGGACGAGCCGTATCTGTCCCTTCACGCCCTTAACCTGGGCCCATAGAACGCTTCCTGTCTTTCCCATGATAAAACTCCTTTATATTTATGAGCAGACCCGTTGATAAAAGTTACCGGGAGCCGGCCAGGGCCGGTCCCGATAGAGAGCAAATGCAGATCAGGAGAGCAACTGCTTTAGCTCTCGTCGAAGGATCTCGCTGACGACTTTTCCATCCACGCTTCCCCGGAGTTCCTGCATGACGACACCCATCAGGGGGCCAAGCGCGCCCATGCCCCTCTCGCGGGCAAACTCCTGCCGTTCGGTTACGATACGATGAACGATCGCCTCAACATCGGCCTGCGAGACTGCAGGACTCACCTTCTCGATAGCCGCATTCACCCGTTCTTCCGGTCCCCCAACCGCACCGTCTGCCGTCCGCGCGAGTTCGGTGATGAGATCCGGGATCGCCTCCTTTGCAGCCCGACCGGCCTCGACCGCCACGAGAAGGGCAAGGAGTTCGCCCTCGCTCACCCGATCGACGGCAACGCCGTCGCGGGCAAGCTCGCGGCAGGTGGCAAGGAGTGTCCTGGCCGCGAGGGTGGGACGGACACCGGCGGCGACCGCTTTCTCGAAGAGCGGCAGTCTCTCGGAGAACGCCACCTGCCGTGCCAGAGCCTCATCAAGCCCGAACTCGCGGACGAACCGGGCGGCCCGGTCGGTGAGGAGTTCAGGGACCTTGATGCTCTCCCAGCGGTCCGCATCGATCGTGACCGCAAAGACATCGGTCTCGGGGTACATCCGGGCGGCTCCCGGGAGCGGGCGCATGTAAGCTGTACTTCCACCCTCAAGCATCTTCCGAGTCTCCTCGGGAACCCCGGAGAGAGCCATCTCCGCGCGGATCAGCACCTGCTCGATCGCACAGCCGGCACGCTCCCGCCCGGCCGCCACGATGACGACCGCGTCGTTCTCCCCGGCACCGACGAACTCGCGCAGGCGTGCCACCTCTTCTGCCGTGACGCCATAGGCTGGGAGCTCGTCGGTGTGGAAGATCCCTCCGACCCCGCACTTCTTCGCGTAGTCCGACATCTCGCTTCCAAGACGGCGGCCGGGCTGGATCTCCCGTCCGACCAGTCCTGCAAACCCACAGAGTTTGACTGCGAGGATGGCCTTCGCCTTCTTCAAGATAGAAGATTTCGTTTCGGCAAAGATGGAAGTGACGTCGATGACGTTGTGGTCTACCCGGGCGCCCCGCTTTACGAGTTCGTCGCGGATGGCAAGGAGGTTTGTCTGCCGCTGCACCTCACGGCGGACCACCTCGGCGATGAGATCGAGGTCCTGGACACCCTTGATCTCCACCCGGGCGCCGTCCGCGATCGAGACGTTGATGTCCTGCCGGATCGTCCCAAGCCCCCGTTTCACCCGGCCGGTCGAGCGGAGGACCATCCCGATGTACTCGGCAACCTCGGCGACGGCCTCAGGCGTGTGCATGCAGGGTGCGGTGGTGATCTCAACGAGCGGGATCCCGAGGCGGTCAAGAGAGAAGGTCTCATCCTTCACCCGCTGGGCCGCCTCCTCCTCAAGGCAGATCGTCTCGATCCGGCAGCCGTTAGGAAGAGCCCCGGAGAGCGCTACGAGGGCCGTCCGCTGGAATCCGCTGGTGTTCGAGCCGTCGATGACGAGTTTCCGCATCGTGTGCACCTGCTCGACGGGCGTCATCCCGAGCATCTTTGCTATTGTAAGACAGATCTCGAGCGCCTCGGGGTTCATCGGGGCCGGGGGCTCCTCGTCGTGCTCCACCAGGCAGACTGTATCGTAGGTGTAGTAGCAGAACTTCCGCACAAGCCGCATCTCCTCACGTGCCGCCTGGTCGATCTCTCCAAGTTCGCTCTCCGTCGCCCGGAGGTAACGGTAGAACTCCCCGGTCCGCTCGTCAATATCCCGCAGACACGTGGGGCAGCGGCAGAAGAGTTTCTCGGCCGTATCGAGTTGCTGGTGGATCTCGATACCGGCCTTGAGCCCGAGTTCTTTGTAGTCCATTATAGCGACCTCCGCCGGATCTCACCCGCAAGATCGGTCTGCATGAGCAGACGTGCCTTCTCAGGATCGTTCTCATTCCCGAGCACCCACATCAGTTTCACGAGCGCCGCTTCAGGGAGCATATCCTCCCCCTCAACGACGCCGATGGCAAGAAGGTCTCTGCCTGTGTTGTAGACACGGTCGCAGACCCGGCCGTGCAGGCACTGGGAGGTCATGACGACGGTCGTCCCGCCATCGATCATCTCCTGGAGCGGGGCAATCCACTCTGTCGAAACATGTCCTAGCCCGGTCCCCGATATGACCAGTCCCGCATAGCCCTCAAAGGCATCAAGGACCGCAGGAGGCATTCCGGGATAGAAGTGGAGGAGAGCGCAGCGCTCCTCGAGCGCATCGTGGATCTCGAGGTTTTCTGCACCCCGCCGGACCGCCTCGTCCGAGAGGGTGACTGAGAGGGACGGGTAGTCGACGTAGCCAAGCGGCTCCATCCCGATGCTCAGGAAGGCGTCGCGCCGGGAGGTGTGCATCTTTCTTACCCGCGTCGCCCGATGGACGGCGCAGCGGTCATCGCTCGTCGTTGCGTGCATCACCACCGCCACTTCACCGAGGTCGCCGGTAGCGACCGCAGCGCTGCAGAGGGCGTTCATGGCGTTGTCGGAACTCGGGCGGTCGGCGGACCGCTGCGACCCGACAAAGACGATCGGCACCGGAGTCTTGAGCATGAACCTGACCGCTGCGGCCGAGTAGGTCATGGTATCGGTACCGTGAGTGACGATCACCCCGGCGGCGCCGGCCCGGATCTCCTCATAGATTGCCCGGGCAAGATCCTGCCAGAGGGCGGGGCGCATGTTCTCGGAGAGGATGTTTGCAATCTGGCGATCGCGATAGCGGGCAAGATCGCCGAGTTCCGGGATCGCCCGCAGGATATCGTTTGCCGAGAACTGGCTCATCACCGCCCCGGTCCGGTAGTCCACCCTGCTTGCGATCGTCCCGCCGGTGGAGATGATGGCGAGCTCCGGAAGGCCCGGGTTCTGGATGACCACCCCGGCGCCTGCCGGCGGTTGCGGAGCGGGTCGTTCGATCAGTTCTAGTTTTTCGGGGGATACTCCAATATTGTAGCCGCTCTTCAGTTTGATGACGGCCATTCCATCTCGTTCGGCAATGTAGGTCCCGGTGATCGTGACCGCACCCTTCGCGTAGCGCACCAGGTCTCCAGTCAGAAGCGTCTCCATTATGCTGCAAACCTCCGTGATTCAAGGATCAGGTCTCTAAAGGCGTTTGATAACGCCGCGTCGGTCTCCTCCACCCATGCCGCGTCGCGGGCAAGAAGGTCTTTCTGCTCGGAGAGTTGCACCGCGACCGCTGCGGGCGCCGGACCGCCGGTGATGCTGCGCAGCGCGACGGCATGGCGTGGGTCGAGCACCGTGGTGATCTTCTCCTCGGTCACCCCCAGCTCCACGACCGAGATGCCGGCAGCCTCCCGGGCGGCGGCATCGAGCGTGGCCAGATCGAGCGAGCCATACCTGACCGCCCGCCCTACGATCCGGTGGGCGGTGCGGAAGGGCAGTCCATACTCACGGACGAGAAGATCCGCGAGATCCGTTGCGGTAGAAAAGCCTCTTCCCGCCTCGGCCGCCATCCGCTCCACATTGAAGGTCGCAGACCCGATCATACCAGAGAGGAGCGGGATGCTCTGCCGGGCGGCCTCCACTCCCCGCCAGAGGTGCGGGGTCAGTTCCTGGAGGTCGCGGTTGTAACTCATGGGGAGACCCTTTGTGATCGTGATCGCCGCGGCAAGCTCACCGGCAACCGTCCCGGCCTTCGCCCGCATGATCTCCGCCACATCCGGGTTCTTCTTCTGGGGCATGATCGAGGAGGAGGAGCAGTAGACGTCGTCGAGCTGGACGAACCCGACGAATGCAGTGCTCCAGAGGACAAGCTCCTCACAGAGGCGGCTCGCCGTCGTCATGCAGATGGCGGCATCGGAGAGCACCTCGATCGCAAAGTCACGAGTGGCAACCGCATCCATGCTGTTTGGCGCCGGGCGGGAGAAGCCGAGGAGCCTCGCGGTGTAGGCGCGGTCGAGCGGAAATCCGGTCGAGGCAAAGGCCGCGGAGCCGAGCGGCGATACATCCAACCGGGCGTATGCCTCCCGGAGCCGGGCCGTATCTCGCGAGAAAGCCTGCTCGTAGGCGAGAAGGTAGTGCGCCAGTGTCGTGGGCTGGGCGTGCTGGAGGTGGGTGAAGCCCGGCATCACCGTCTCGATATGGGCGGCGGCAACGTCGAGCAGGGTCC
>Ga0134094_1000272_pt1 | contig 69935 bp, 58 predicted proteins | sample 5_1taG_FD_94458 | JGI IMG/M metagenome (GOLD analysis project Ga0134094, IMG submission 94458) | Switchgrass degrading microbial communities from high solid loading bioreactors in New Hampshire, USA - 5_19_20_110_A1 metaG | ecosystem: Engineered > Bioreactor > Semi-continuous > Anaerobic >... | reverse complement strand
CGGTCATTGTCGTAAGCCTCATAGTGCTCAGCTACTGCTTCGGATACCTGAACGGAATCGGCACCGTGGGCCGCATCCCCGCACCTGTCGATACCGGCGTATCTGGCACAGACGCTGGCACCGCAGCGAGCCCTGGCGCCGGCCTGCAAGCTGAAGAGGATGCGGTGGGAATGACGGCTGAGCCAGAGACGGCCGAGCCGATGTTGCCTGAGCGCGTCGTGCGCAGCGCTGTAGCTCCCATTGACGGTGCGGTAATCTCCGGCCCCGACTGGGTCAAGGATCCTGTAACAGGCGATTGGTTCTACAGCTATGAAGTCCTCATGGAATCGACGACATCGGGCACGGTCAGGTCCGCTCTGGACGGAGTCGTTAGGTCCGTGACGAACGAAGGCGGCACGTGGACAGTCCGGGTCGAGCACGGAGACGGCAGCGTCATCTCCTACGGATGGCTCTCAGAGCCGGATGTGGGGCCTGGACTCACAGTCGCAAGCGGGCAGAGAATCGGGTTGGCGACTGAGACCGAATCCGGATTCAGAGTCAGCCTCAATGCAGTCGCCGGCGGAGAGCCGTGCAGCGCAACAGACTTAATCTTTTGATCAGACGAGCTTAGTAGGCCTGTAGCATTATTCTCCCGAGCTGTGAATATACTCTACTGATTCGAAGCTCGGGGGGATAGTGCAGATGAGAGACTACATACGCAAGCGCGTTCTGGATGTTGGCAGGTACATTCTCAACACAGAGTCTACTGTCCGCCAAGCCGCTCGGGAATTCAACGTCAGCAAGAGCACAGTCCACAAGGACGTAACAGAGCGATTGCCTGACGTCAACAAAGGGCTTTACCGCCGCATCAAGCGCATACTGGACAAGAACAAGGCAGAGAGACATATCCGCGGCGGAGAAGCTACGCGCAAGAAATACAAGGACAAGGTTGGATGAAGAAGGAGAAGGCAGCCGCCCTGTAGAAGTCGTAGTAACGCTCAGTTGTCAGCGCCCCGCGGCATTTGACCGAGGCGCTGTCTTGCGAGCGGCAACGATCATCCTCTCATGGACGGAGGCCGTAGTCATATGTTATTGGGCGGTTTGGATATCGGCATTGATCTCGGCACTGCAACAGTGCTTGTCTACGTTCGAGGCAGAGGTATCGTCATCAACGAGCCCTCCGTGGTGGCTCTGGACACCACCACGAAATCCGTTCTTGCTGTAGGACACGAGGCCCGAAAGATGATCGGGCGCACTCCCGGCAACATCGTCGCCATCCGCCCTCTCAAGGACGGTGTGATTGCCGACTACGATGTCACCGAGATGATGCTCAAGTACTTCCTGAACAGGATCTGCGGGCGCCGCCGCTTCTTCAGACCGCGCGTGGTCGCGTGTGTCCCCTCGGGCGTGACCAGTGTCGAGAAACGCGCAGTTCTGGAAGCCATGATGGACGCGGGAGCCAAGCAGACATTCATAATGGAAGAGCCTATGGCGGCCGCGATCGGCGCAGGCTTGAACGTCACAGAGCCCAGCGGACATATGATAATAGACATCGGAGGCGGCACGACTGACATCGCAGTCATCTCCCTTGGCGGACTGGTCGTCGCCGAGGCTCTCAGAGTCGCCGGCGACAAGTTTGACCAGGCGATCGTTAGATATGTTCGAAAACAGTACGGCCTCGCTATCGGCGATCCCACGGCAGAACAGATAAAGGTAGAGATCGGTTCAGCGTATCCGCTGTCCGAGAAGCTGACCATGAACGTCCGCGGCAGAGACTTGGTCACCGGGTTGCCGAGGACGATCGAGATGACGTCGGACGACGCGCACGAAGCCCTGATGGAGCCAGTGAGCGCTATCGTCGACGGGCTGAGGTCGGTGCTCGAGCGGACTCCACCGGAGCTTGCTGCCGACATCGTCGACAAGGGGATTGTCATGACGGGCGGCGGAAGCCTGTTGCGTGGGCTGGATCACTTGCTGACAGTGCAGACGGGCATTCCTGTCTACTGCGCGGACGATCCAGTAGCCTGCGTGGCAAAGGGAACCGGGAGGTTCCTCGAGGGCATGGTCGGTGCGAGAATGGACCAGCTGCTCTCCAAGAGCATTTCGTGAGACCCACAGCTATCGAGCTTTCGACGCAAAGAAACAACTGCCGGCGCGTACCGTGCGTGAGTGCACTGATCTACCGGGGCCCGATCCAGGGCCCATTTCTTCTAAAGGGGTGAAGTCTCATAGATCTCAAAGGCGGCAGGAGCCATAGAGGGACTGACAGGGCCGGGAAGGCTGGACTGCGCTTCGTCGCAGCGAGGGGCGGCGCAGCCTCGGGCGGCGCGCTCGCGCTCGCCTGTTGCGTTGTCGGCCTCCTCCTTGCAGCAATCGTGCTTTCTTCAGCGTGCGTGTCCGGCTCCGCAGCTGATGCCTCTGACCCTGCGCTGCGCATGCGTGAGCAGGCCGGCAGCGGAACAGCCTTTGTCGGAGTCGACGAGATCCGGCCGGGTGACATTGGCATAGCAAAGACCGTTTTTTCAGGAACTGAGATCGAGGAGTTCGGGGTAGAGGTCCTGGGCGTGCTCGGTCAGGGCGACGCCTCTCATCCGTACATAATGGTGCGGGTGTTCGGCGATGCGATCGAACGCGTCGGCGGGATCGCGGACGGCATGAGCGGGAGCCCGGTCTATCTTGATGGCAGGCTGGCAGGAGCCATTTCTCATGTATACGAAGGAACTGATCGCAGCATAGGCCTGGTTACTCCTATAGAGCCCATGCTCAAACTCCTGTCGCTTGCGACAGTGCGCGAACACGAGGCGCCTGCCGGCACAGAACCGGTGCGGTCGCCGTTGCTGGTCTCAGGTATATCCGGACGATCCCTGGAGATGGCGAGTGCAGCCCTGAAGGGGCGGAGGCCCGTGGTTGTTGCTCCCGCGGCAGGCACCCGAAGCGGCCAACAGAGTGCGGACATAGCCCCTGGGAGCGCCATCGCAGTGCAACTGGTGGATGGTGACATAGGCATTTCGACCGTCGGAACAGTAACATATGTCGAGTCAGATGCGTTCATAGCGTTCGGGCACCATTTCGAGGCAGCCGGCGCAGTCGACTACATGGTTTCAGCCGCAGAGATCGTGCTGATCGTGCAGTCCGACAACGGTCCGTACAAGATCGCTGCACCGCTCACAGCCGTAGGGCACGTTACGCAGGACCGGTTCACCGGTATTGCTGGAACGCTCGGCGCGGACGCGGCCACAGTCGAAGTGACTGTTGGCGTGCGCGATACTGAGACGGGCGAAGAGAGGACATACGATTTCGCAGTCATCCGCGATGAACGCTTTCTCTATTCGCTGATCACGGCCGGGGTGCTGGAGGCGCTTGACAGCACTTTGGGGAGGATCGGACACGGCACCTCCACGGTGTCGATGTCGCTGCAGCTGTCGAGCGGTGCGAGCGTGACCAGGTCCAACACTTACAGCGACCGCTTCGACATCGCTCTGTGGTCGCTGAACGAGATAGCAGAGGCGGTCGGAATGGTCGCCTTCAACGAGGACACCGCAGTAGAGCTGCTTTCGCTGACCGTCGACGCCAGCATCTCTCCGGAGATCAGGACTGCCTGGATCGAGTCGATCACAACCAACGCAGGTATCGTGAAACCAGGAGACACCCTGAAGGTGCAGATCGGGCTCAGGCCGTACAGGTCTCAAGCAGTCACCAGAGAGGTTGAGATTCAGGTACCGTCCGACGCGGCCGCGGGTTACGCGCATCTGTCGGTTCGCGGTGGAGGCGAGATGATCGCCGCGTACGCTGGCGGGCCTCTTTCTGAACTCGAGGCCGACGCCGCCGCGTATGACCCGTATCCCGCTGAGCAAGAGCCAGTGTCGGATCTCGACAGTCAGCTCGAGGAGTTCGCTGCGAGGCCGAAGGGCACCGATCTGGTCATTGACCTTTACCTTCCGGCTCCGCCAGAACCGGAAGACGATGTTGAAGACCTGCCGGACCGCGAACGGCCTAATCTGCTGGAGCCTCCTGCGGTGCCTGCCGAGTTCGCGGATGAGCTTCCGAGAGAAGACGAGCAGGACCAGCGGCAAGCGTTTCCGACTGCCAGGATGCCGCACGCCTCTGATGAGACCGCCCGTCCGGTCAGAGTGGTCGTGCCGCTAGATTGGGTGGTCTACGGGTATGAGGAGCTCGGAGTAGAGGTCGCACATCAAGAAGGATCAGGCCAGGAGACAGAAGAACCAGGCGCCGGGATGGAAGAGCCTGGTCTGGGGGCGGAGGAGCCGGGTTCGGACACCGAGGAACCGGACGCCGAGGCTGAAGCCGAGCTGCAGGCGTTGACATCGTCATCGCTCTAGGATAGACTTGTACATGCATTACAGGTCGATCAGATGCCACTTGATCGGGGGATTGTGGGCATGGCGTCAATTGATGCCATGCTTTCTTATTAGTTCTACGGCAGGCAGCAAACCCACTGCTAAACCGGGCAAACAGGGCCTCCGAACTGGAGGAAGGGCTCTGAGCTCGTCGAATAGTTCAGTAAGCCTGGCCCGCTCAGGCCGCGGGCCGCTGCAGAAGGTGGATTGGTCAGCCGCATGGAGCATCGTACACCGCGTCCCCTGCATTTCAGCGCTGCGTGCGCAGTCATTGTGGCTGTCGCCTTCTTGGTTGGCGTACTGGCACTGAGTTCGGCCCTATCCTACGAGCGCGTCAGCGAGGCGGTCTTGAGTTCGCTCCATTCAGCCTTCGGCAACCGGGTTACTGTCGAGTCTGTGTCGGTGGAGTCGTTCAGGCGGGTGGCGCTCAACGGAGTCCGATACGCTGCTGCTCCCGGCGAGGCCCTCGATGTCGAGATTGGCAGAGTGCTGCTTGATCTCCACTTGCCTGTCAAGGACCTGGTGCGCGGGAAACTGACTCCGGCGAGATTTGTCGGACGAATCGAGCTGGTCGAGCCGGTTGTCGTCTGGGACGGCCGAGCCGGCCAGAGTCCTGTGAGCGGCATGGATATTGAGGCGCTGATCGACCTCGTCGCATCGAATCCGGTGCTCGGTGAGCTCGACTGCACGGTGGAAGCGTCAGGCGGGCAGTTGACTCTCCTGTCACTGCCGGGAGAGTCTGAAACGGTCACTCTGGACCAGATTTCTATGACAGCCTCTCTTGAGAAGGGGATTCGCAGCTCTTTTGACCTGGCGGCTCGCTGGATGGAGGATGGGAGCTCAAAGTTGAGGGTCACCGGACACGTGAGCTCAGACACTCGCTCGTACGACATGCAGGTTTCTGCGAGTGACATCCGGCTGGTTGATGCTGTGTCGACTCTGTACAAGCAGCAGCCCGATCTGCCGGCTGTGCACGTCTTGGATGGCGTCGCCGACCTCTCCCTGAGTATTAAGGGCGGCAGTGCGACAGGGGATTCCAACGGCCCGAAGCTCTCCGCAGTGCTCAACACCGAAGGGATCGAGGCGGTGGTCGAAGGCATCACCGGTTCGGCTCCGGTGACCGTCAGCCTGGGAGAGCTGTCTGCGGCCGCAACCATATCGCACGAAGATGGAGCGGTCGCCGCTCGCGGAACAGCTTCGGTCAAAAGCCTGTCCGTTGAAGGAGTCAAGACCGATACCGCGGTGTGCGACTTCGAATACGCCGGCGGCGTCCTCCAGCTCAGCGACATCGGCGGCTCCCTGATGGGAGGAGCGCTCGGCGGGCAGCTGTCCTTGTCACTGACCAACGAGGGAATAAGGGGAGCCGGCCAGGGGCGCCTCAGAGGCGTGATGTCCAGCCAGATCCCTATAGCGGGCGTATCCGACGTGCTCGACGCTCGGCTCGATGGGACCGTGTCGCTTTCGTTCACTCAGAGCGACGGGTTGAGGCTGACCGGACAGCTGACAACCCTCGTGCCTAGAGTGGCGGGCCTGACGTTTGACGATGGAACCCTCCGCTTCGAGTATAGGAACGGTCTTTGGAGTGTCGAATCCCTGGTGCTGCGTCTGAACGGCTCAGAGATCGTCGTCAAACGCTGATCGCACGAGAACCGTCTGGTTCGGATGGGTGCACGAGTGCTGTCTCTGGGCGCGGAGAGATTGATTTGGGGATATGGAGGACAATGGTCCTCCTGTACATAGTTCGCGGCGCTCGTGCGAAGGACTCACAAGTGAAAAAGCAGAAGTACGCTGCACGTTTGTTGTTGCGGCGGCGGTGCGGCCGTCGTGTCCGGTCTGAACGTTGTTCGGGACGCTTCGGGCAGGCGGACGGGCTGCCGGCGCAATCGCGAGGAGGTTCTTCATTTGAACGTACGCAACAAGAGTCGCGGCAGCGTGCTTCTACTGGTCGTTGTGCTGGCGGTGTCTCTGGCCGCAGTTGCCGCACAGGCTGACTCAGACGCTCCGAGCGCCGCATCCGTAAGGCACAGAGTGGTTGCAATCGTGGTGGAGGGCAACAGCGCAGTGTCAGAGGATGAGATCCTAGAGGCGCTGGCAGTAGAGGTCGGCGACATGATCAGCGAGAACGAGGCGAGAGAGAGGGCATCCGCTGTTCTGGAGATTGGGAAGCTCAGCAACGCGGTTCCCAGACTCGAGCCTGCCTCGGGAGGACGCAAGCTGGTGCTCACGGTCCACGAGTATCCGAAGATCAAAGGGTACGAGTTCAGCGGCAACACGGTGCTGTCAGACGAGCAGCTCGCCAGCATGGTGTCTCTGAAGCCTGGAGAGGTCCTGGACACCAAGGTCCTCGACTCGGATCTCGCCGCCATCCTGGCCGCGTATGAGGAGGAGGGCTATTCGGCGGAGCTCGCAGGCGTGTCACTGACATCTGACGCCCGCGTGTCCGTCGAGCTGGTTGAGCACAGGCTCGGGAAGGTCATCATCGAAGGGAACTCAAAGACCAAGCTGGAGGTCATCGAGCGTGAGCTCGAGTTGGTGTCCGGCGAACTCGTGAACTTCGGGCGCATCCGCGAGGGCGTCACACGAGTCTTCAAGCTGGGCATATTCAGCGAGGTCCTGCCATCGCTCGAACCGGCTTCCGAAAAAGGAGTGCTCGACCTGCGGCTCAAGCTCACCGAGGCGAAGACGGGCTCGTTTGCGGCAGGCGTCGGGTACAACTCAGCCGACGGGTTTCTCGGGTATCTGGAGGCGGCGGACAACAACTTCCTTGGCATGAATTACAAGGTGGCGGCATCTCTCGAGGTAGGGAAGGACACTCAGAACTACTCGCTGAGCTTCGCGAACCCGTGGTTGGACGACCGGCGGACATCGTTGCAGGTTGCGCTCTACAGCCGGAACGGGCACAGGGACGGATTCGTCGAGTCTAGGCGGGGTGGCGACCTTGCAGTCGGGCGGCCGCTGACCGACACCACGCGTGCCGACGTGACTCTCAAGGTGGAGGAAGTGCACAACACCTGGACCGGGCAGGCTCCTCCCGGCGTCACAGCTGGCGGTGCCACTCGGTCTGTGGGGCTTCGAGTGCTGAACGACACCAGAGACAGTGCCATGGATCCGCGAACGGGAGGCACGCTGAAGGGTTCGACGGAGTTCGCAGGTGGAATACTTGGCGGTGACTACGACTTCAGCAAGTACGAGTTCCAGGCCACGCGATTCGTCGATGTAAAGGACAACCAGACGATTGGTCTGAGACTCGGCTACGGCACAAGCGTCGGGCAAGTGCCGATCCACGAGCAGTATGAGGTCGGCGGATCTGAGACCGTGAGGGGCTATCGGTACAGAGAATTCATGGGAACCGGCATGATCTATGGGAACGTCGAGTACAGGTACAGGATCAACGACACGGTGCAGGCGGTGGCGTTCGCCGACATAGGCGACGCCTGGACAGACGGCAAACTCATCAAGCTCTCCGATCTGAAGACAGGCCTTGGCGTAGGCGTGAGGATCATGACTCCGATAGGAGTCATCCGCCTGGACTACGGCATGGGACGTGAAGGCGGGCACACGTACTTCAGCCTGGGACAGACGTTCTGAGGTAAAGACGCCTGAACGGGGGCGATGACCTCTCAGCGAGAATCGCCCCCCTTTCACTTGAAACGGGAGGGATATTGCTGTGACTGAATATCGAGAAGGAATTCGCACGGTTTGCAGGAAACACGGGTACATAAGACTTCTGCTGGCGCTTGTCGTGTTGGCAGCTTGCGGCATAGCCTGGTCGTCACCAGCTGAGGCCGAGACGCCCGCCTGGGTCGAAGCAGCACACGGCTCGCCTGACCGCGTTCTGCGGGCATGGGCGGACTTGACCGCAGGACGAGGTGGAGTGGCCCCGACGATAGGCCTGGAATATGGGAGAGAGCTCGGCCGGTTCGCGTTCTACGGGATCGGCACGATAGAGGTCTTCGACAGAGTCTCCCTGGCAGTCGGCGCAGGAGTGCGATATGCTCTGACCGAGGCCATTGAAGTGGGATTCGAGACGTCTTTCAGCCGGACATCGAGTCATGTATGGGGCAGTCTCGAGTTGGACGACCGGCTGCGAATAGGGATTGAGAAGGGACTGCAGGGGCGGTATGACGCCTTCTCGGCTACATACTCTCTGACCGACTCGTTTGATGTTTCTGTATTTGTAGGAAGCAATCAGACCTACTGGGTGCGTATCTCAGTCAACCTATAAACCAACCATCCGAGCTGCCTTGAAGCGCTCTAGCAGCGGTTGATATAATCAGACCTGGAACTGTCTTCTGCGCGAATGCGAAAGGGAGTGTTATCACCATGAATGCGCTCAAGGAGAGACGAGTCCAGGTCGCCATAGCGGCCGTCATTGCACTGATTGTCGTGACTGCGCTGTTGACAGGGATCCTGACAGCGCGCGCATCGAGGGCCGGCTCTGTTGGGTACCTTAGGATTCAAGAGGTTCTGAGCAAGTGGCCGAGCTTCCTCGAGGCCAATAAGCAGTTCAACGATTACGCAGACCAGCTGCAGGAAGACTACAAGGAGAAGCTGGAGAAGGCAACCGGCGACGAGAAGCAGGCGCTTCTCAAGGAAATCCAGGACAAGATGCAAAAGACTAATGACGAGATGGTGAAGCCCTACGACGAGATGCTCCAGAAGGCCATTGACGAGGCCAGGAGGCATTACGGACTGGATGTAGTGTTGAGCTACGAGTACGTGGTCACCGGAGGTGTCGACATCACTGAGAAGGTGACAGGTCTGGTGAACGAATACTCTGAAGCCGCTAAGTAATCGGCGTACTCCAAAAGAAGCGCAACTGGAGGGACTGCTGCTGGTCTCTCCAGTTGCGCCGGCGCAAGAACTGAAGATGCAATGTGAAGGCGAGGTGTGGTCGCTGCGTGCAGTTCACTGTTGCTGAGTTGTCGCGGATCACCGGCGCGAGCGTCGTGGGGGATGCGTCGACAGTCGTGACAGGCATAGCCTCAGTCGGAGACTCTCGACCCGGAGACATCACTCTGGCTCTCGACCAAAGGCGCCTGAAGATAGCCCACTCCAGAGAGCAGGCTGCGGTCATCGTTCCGTTGGACCTTCGGGATCAGCTCGCCGAATCCAAGTGCTATCTCGTATCGGCTGACCCAAAGGTTGCATTCGCGAGGGTCCTCGAACTGTTCGATCCCGGCATCAACCTGCCTGACGGGGTCTCTCCATTGGCGTGCGTGAGCACCGGGGTGAAGCTCGGTCCGGGAGTCAGAATTGGGCCGTTTGCGTTTCTCGGTCCAGGTTCGGAGATCGGTGCAGATACGGTCATTTCTGCAGGGGTGTACATAGGAGCGGGAGTCCGTGTGGGGCAGAGATGCGTCCTGTTCCCGAACTGCGTGATACTGGACAGATGTGAGATTGGAGATAGAGTGAGGGTTCACGCCGGCTGCGTGATAGGCGCGGACGGGTTTGGGTATACATTCGACGGCACCCGGCACGTCAAGATCCCTCAGATCGGGCGGGTAGTCATAGAGGACGATGTAGAGCTGGGGGCGAACAGCTGCGTCGACCGGGCCACCACGGGCGTGACTCGCGTGCGCAGGGGAACCAAAATAGACAATCTGGTTCAGATCGGGCACAACTGCGACATCGGTTCCGACTGCGTAATCGTAGCTCAGTCCGGGGTAGGCGGCAGCAGCGAACTGGGCGAACGCTGCATCGTGACCGGCCAGGTCGGCATATCCGATCACACGACTGTCGGGCCGGGTACTACCATTATGGCCAAGTCAGTCGTTGCCGGCAAAGTGGCGGCAGGCAGTGTCCTGTCGGGAGTTCCCGCGAGGGATCACCGCACTGAACTCAAGACGAAATCTATGCTGAGGCGGTTACCAGAGTTGCTCGACGAGGTCGACCGCCTGGGCCGTCGCGTGAAGGAGCTCGAGGAGCGCCTGGCCGATGCCTCAGGCGAACAGTCCTCACGCTGACGCTGTACGGGGTAGGATACGGGGTCGGAGGTTGCGCGTGGATACGGTTGATAGATATGTGCTCAAGGGGCTGGCGGGTCCCTTCACGCTCTCCATGGCCGGTTTCCTGATCATAGCTCTGAGCGGCCAGCTCTACGATCTCATGAGCCTCATCATAGAAAAAGAGGTGCCGGCCGGCGATGTCGTGAGCCTGCTTACATACAGGTTGCCGGGGCTCATGACCACGGCCGTTCCGGTTGGGATTCTGTTCGCTGTCTTGATCGAGCTGGGAAGGATGGCGAGGGATTCGGAACTGACAGTCGTGCAGGTAGCCGGCAGGAGTCTGGCTCGCATTTCTTTGCCTCTTCTGCTCCTCGGACTCGTGACGAGCGGATTGGTGTATGCCCTCAACGAATACGTCGTTCCGGAAGCCAATCACAGGTCGCAGCAGATAGTGCGAAACCACATTTTGAAAGACGTGATGAGACCCGCAGAGCAGGAGGTCTTTTTCAGGGGCACGGAGAATCGCTACTTCTACTTGGGCTTCGTGGACAAGTCCAGCATGCGCGTCCAGGACGTGCTTGTCTTTGAGCTGCAAGGATCACGCCCGGCAAAGGTCATATTCGCACAGAGCGGTGTCATGGGGCCGCTCTTTTGGGAACTGCACAATGGAGTCGTCCAGGAGATGGATTCAGAAGGGATCACCATCTCGCAAACCAGGTTTGACACGATGGCATACAAGGTGGAGGATCAGATCGGAAGATTCGTCGGCGAGCAGAGGACGACGGACGAGATGAGCCGGTCGGACATAAGGAAAATAGTCGAGATGTACAGGTCCAGCGGCATCAGCCTGAGATCGTTTGAGGTGGACTATGAGTTCAAGCTCTCGCTGCCGTTTGCTGCAGCAGTATTTGTGCTTGTAGGCACCGGGTGCAGTCTAGGAGCGAGAAAGAACGGGCGGTTCTTTTCCGTAGCGGCCAGCATTGTTCTTGCCTTCGCCTACTACCTGGTATCCGGTCTCCTGCGGTCTTTTGGCAACGAGGGGTTTCTCTCGCCTGTCGTATCCGCCTGGACTGCCAATGTGGTGTTCTGCGTGTTAGGCGTTGGGTTGATTGCCCGAGGAGACAAGGTCATATGACAGCAAGGTGGTTGGCGTCCAAGGCTGCGCTGGCGATTGCGGGGTTGGCGGTGTTTGTCTGCTTGAGCATTGCGTGCGCCGCCTCTGCAGTTGCGTCAGTGAGCCTGCAGAGCGACTTCGCGTCGGGCAACCTGGATCAACTGAAGTGCTGGGGCGGAGTCACGGTCAAGCTTCGCGACTGGGTTGTCACTGGCGATGAAGCTGTCCTCGACTTCGCGTCCCGCTCGGTCAGAGTGACGGGAAACGTGCAGATCGAGACTCCCGACGGAGCGTTCACCGGCGAGGAGGCCGCGTTTACCGAGTCTGACGAAACCTTCACGCTGAACAAGGGAGGGTTTGAGGCGACGGTCGGAGGCTCGGCCAGCCCCGTCTATTTCGTCGCCGACAAGGTCACGTTCGTTCAGTCGTCGGCCGAGCTCGAGGGCGCAATCGTGACGACATGCGACGCGCCCGATCCTCACTGGTATATCAAGGCGAAGACTATCGAATGGCTCCCCTCCGACCGTGTCGTTCTGCACGGTGCGACGCTGTGGGAGTTCGGCTTTCCGCTGTTCTACTGGCCGCGCTTGACCTTGCCGATCAAGGGCGGACAGCTTCCGAAACTTCCTGACATAGGCTACAGTGCTTCGACAGGTCTTTATGTGCGGCTGAGCCGCGAATACGGCGACGAGAGTTCGGGCGGCAAACTGAGTCTCGACGTGTATCAGAAGACGGGCCTCGGTGCAGGCATCGAGCACCAGAAGCGGTTGTCCGAGAGGACCAAGGTGGAAGGTTCGGCCTACCTGTTCAGGTATTGGGGTGGAGACCGGTTCTACTCCAGGATCTCGGCGGGAGTGTCGAGCGATGTGACCGACGGGCTCACCGTCGCAGCGAGCGCCTCATACAGGCCTGAGATGGCCGCAGGAGCCATTGAGAAGGACGAAATCGAGGGGAAGGCATCTCTCAGCTTCTCGGGATCCGGAACGAAAGCATCGCTCGGCCTGTCATTCACAGGAACCAGTGTGCCTCAGGTGTTCGCTTCGCGGGCGCTCGACGCGTCTGTGAGTCATCAGTTCTACGAGACTCTGAGCGTCGATGCAAAACTCGCTCTGCTGGACAAGGCCGGCAAAATGACGAACCTCACTGAAGTGAGTGACAGCCTGGCGAATTACATGGGCAGGGTGACGTACCAGGCGGGGCGAGCTACTCTGAGCCTCACCTTTGAGGACTCGACCGACTTCACGTCGACCCTGTACGGGATCACGAGAAAGAAGCGGCTGGTCCGCAGACCCGAGCTGTTGCTTGGTTTCAGACAGGTGAGTCTTCCCTGGTTGACCAGACCGATGTCGGTCGAGCTGTCTGTTGGAGACTATGGCTACTCTGCAACAGGGTCGAGTGATCCGAGCAAGCTCATCTGCGATTCTAGAGCTCTCGCAGGAGCCTCTGTTCCTCTCACTCGGTTCGCCAGTCTGGGGAGGGCAGCCTTCCTGTACTCGATAGAGGCAGGATACAGGTATTACGGGTCGGGTGCAGAAATGGCGTTCGTGGCGCCCCAGGTCAGAGCGGAGCTATCTTCCGGGGCGTTCACGGGGAGCCTTACGCGCTCCGTTACTGCAGTGTACGGATACACCCCGCTGATCTTCGACAGCAAGACGCCTCAGGACAGATTGACGGCCCGCGCAGCATACCGGCTGGGGCACTTCACTGCCTCGGTGCAGTCCTCTGTCGATCTCTTGTCAGACAAAATCGATCCTGTTGCCCTCTGGCTGAGATACAGCCCTGAAGACAAGCTGGCGCTGGATCTGTCCTACAGCTATGACGTCGCGAACCAGCGGCCGTATTCGGCGATTGTCCGGTTCAGCGACCAGAGACACGAGGATCGGCTGCTTCGGCTGGGAGTCAACTACAACCTTGTGACTCAGTCGGTTTCGCGAGCCGAGGCAGAGGTGGGATACAGACTCACCGACCGGCTGAAGCTTGTCGGCGCCATCGCATACGATGGTTCAAAGAACGAGTGGAACAGAGGAGACATAGCCCTTGTCGCTGACCTGCACTGCAGAGAGGTAAGTCTGAGGTATGACATAGGCAGGGGACAAATATGGGCGCAATACAGGCTGTTCGCGTTCCCGGGCGAGCATGTCAAGATCGGGCTTGACGAGGAGGAGGGCCTGCTGCTGGACAGCAGCATATTCTAGGTGCACTAGTTGCGAGTAAGGGACTGCTGCTTGCATGCGTTTTCTCGACCGGAAGTGGATCTATGCAGCGATAGCGATCGCCGTCGTGATCGTGGCAGCGGTGGCCGCCGAGGTATTCGATGACTCTGACAGCGGTGGCGGCAGCACAGATCTGCAAGAACGATCGGATGAGAACTTCCGCGCACAGTCGGTGGAAGTCTGGCGGTTTGGGCCCGACGGGCGCAGACAGTGGGAGTTTCGCGCAGACAGCGTGGTTGTAGGAGAACAGGCAACCTACAGGGGCATACGTGACGGCAGGCTCCACTCTGACGACGGGCTTCTCACCTTCGAGGCGGACGAGGTGGTTCACGATGAGTCGACCGGAGACATCATCATGTCAGGCAATGTGACGGTCTGCGATGACAAAGGGAACAGCTTGAGGACTGAAAGGATCCTGTGGGACAGTGACTTGCAGGTCATGACGTGTCCCGGACCCGTCGTGCTGATGTCCAAAGACGTAACCATCTCCGGTGACTCGATGATCGGCGATTGGAGCATAGGCGAGCTGGAGATAGCAGGCCGAGTGAGGGTGACGTGGCAATCTGGAGGAGTGCTCACCGCCGATAGGGTAGTGTACGATACCGAGGATGAGTCAGCTGAGTTTGAAGGTCTCTGGTACGATGACTCCATGTAAGAGGGAGGGTAAATATTGAGCAGAAGACGTAGGGTAGGAAGTGTGGGTATAGTGGCGGCTGTGGTGGCGGCAGTGGCTGTCTGCAGCCTTCCGTGTCTCGCCGCGGGCTCCTGGAAGATCGGTGCACAGGTAGCTTACGTCGACGGCGAGACGGGCATCTGGGACATGCACGACATGGAGATGCTGAATGAAACCGATGGGATTACCGTCGTGAGCAAGCGTGCGAAGTACGACCGGGATTCGAGGACCGTAGACTTCATCGACAGCGTTCGGGTGACCCAGAGCGGCACGGTGGTGGATGCCGATTCGGGGTCGTTCAGCACTGAGACGAACACCGGGTCGTTCCGGGGCTCGGTGTCGCTGGTGCGCACCAGGACGGAGGAAGAGGCCTACGATATGGAGTTGACCTGTGAGGAACTCGACCTCGACGCCTCGACGGATTCATTCGTAGCCAGGAAGAACGCAGTCCTCCGGTACATCGACGAGGACGGTGAAGAGACCATTCTGTGGGCTGATCAGATGGATTACGACGGAGAACGACGGATCCTGAAGCTCACCAACGTCTCGAGGGCAAGCTCGCCCAGCCTCCCAGAGGGTTCGCAACTCGCAGCCCGGACGATGGAGTTCAACACGGAGACCGGCGACATGAGCTTCACCGGCCTGGATCTCGTGCTGACTGAATCCGACGAGGCGGAGGCAGAGTCCTAAGGCTCGCCGCGCCAGTGCGTAACTGATGCCATTACATACTACAGGATGTTGCTATTTCCCCCTCCTCTATCAATTGTATCGATGGGTTTAGCTGGGACTATGCTATCATTGGATGGGAACCCTGCTGACCTTCTGAGAGGAGGGGGTATCCATGTCCTCGCTCTTCGCGGGCGAGTTCCGAAAGGATATCATCCGGGCGGTGTTCGCTGCGGTCGTGGCCGCGTCCGTGCTGGCGTCGGCCATAGCCTATGCTGCGGACATGTACTTCGGCGATACGGTATCCGGGCTGATCGGCGAGTACGGCGAGTATGACCTGGTCCTCATGGTCAGAGAGGACCTTGCCGATGCCGCGCTCGACCAGATGAGGGAGATCGTGCGCGAACGCTATCCCGGCGTGCGGCTGAAGAAGGGCATCACGTTGTCAGGAAGGACCAACGTGTTGGTCGGCCTGCCGCCAGGCATGCGGAACGCAGAGGCCATACAGGAGTTCCCGGTCCAGTTTGTCAATGTTCCAGGTTATTCAGGCTACGGCGTGATGATAGAACCCAGAATCGAGATCACGGGCATTGACTCAGAGGCAGTCAGGGAGATGCTGCTCCGCCGCTGCGAGCAGGTGAACGGAGTCCTCTTCGTGTTCGAGCACCACGGAAACGTCGCAGTGGTGTTCGAAGACGCGTCCGCTGTCGATCAAGCCACCGAAACCATTTCCAAGATCCTCGAGAGCTATACGCTCATTGACGTGAGGTTCCCCATATCAGGCCAGGTAGACGACTTGCGCGCGGCCGAGAACGAGTTGGCGAACGCCGTTGTCGAAAGGTTCGGGCAGAGGGATGTGTTAACGTCCTCGGAGCTCAAGGACGAGGGAATGGGCGACCTCACAAAGGCCCTGGCTGAGATGAAGCGGTTCTTGACATATTACGCCACCTCGATCCACATCGAGGACGCGCAGAGGCCGCTGACAGTAGGCGAGCATGTCGTGCTGAGGCCTGAGGGCGGTCAGCTCCAGCGCACAACAGGGCAGGCGGCCGACTGCATCGCAATGGTGATATCCGCCGAAGAGAGTGGGTATAGAGCCGTCGTCACAGAGGGCGATGTCGAAGACGGGGGTCTGTACTCTGTTTACGAGCTGCAGGGAACCTCCGGCGGGAGCTGGCTTGGCAACGCGAGCGCGAACAGCGAGCTAGCCCGGCTCGCGCGATCACTCGACAGCGGAATCGAGTTGCTGGGCGGGCTCGTCGATGCCGCAGACGAAGCCGGGCAGTCCGCCCGGGTCGCAAGACAGCTCCTTGCGGACTACGGTCACTTGATTGCGAGCCTGACCAAGGTAAACCAGAATGTTCAGACGATCGAGTCGCTCATTGATTCGGCCGCCAACGGTCTGATGTACGGGTCGACCTCGAAGCAACTCGTGTCGGCCCTGAAGAGCGCCAAGCTCCTGGTCGACGACTTCAGGAGCGGACTCGACGCGGTAAGCGCGGTAGCAGACACCATGTCTAGCGGCGAGCGGTTCAACGGGGCGCTCGAGAGAGTCACGGCTACGCTTCAGCACTGGCAGGATTCGCTGTCCGGCTACGGCGAGGGCCTCGAAGCCATCGCGTCCGTCCTTGAGGACAGCGGGCAGGCCGGCGAGTTTCTCTCCCAGATATCACACATGACACAGGCTGCTCTCGAGGCCCTCTACGGTCTCGACATCGAAGGACTGAGCGCCAGGCTTGACGGACTGATCTCGAGCCTGGATTCGGTTCGTTCAGTCGATACCGACGCGATTCACTCGCAGCTGATGCACATCCGGGAATCTCTCCCCGAACTCCGTGACGAGGAGGTCGGCCGCTCGATCAGGCTCATAGACAGCTATCTCGGCGGCCAGGTCATCCCCGGAGACCGAATACAGATGGTGGTCTCGGGCAAGATCCCTGCCAGTGCGGCCAAGCGAATGGTTGAGACACTGTTCGAGGACTACGAGCCTGCAACGACCGTGTCCTCGCTCGGATCCATTCAGCCCGGCGTCAGAACTCAGGTCCTGAGGGTCCTCGGAGAGGTGCGCTCGACAATTGCTGCGCTGGTGGCTCTGGTTCTCACTGCGTTGATTCTGTTGTTCGACCATTCCTGCGTGATCTCGCTCCTGAAGAGGACGGATGCGTGCAGGTGCGTGGCAGGCGGCAAGAATGTGAGAATGGCGACGGTGTACTCCGCAGCTCTGGGCGCGGTCATCTTCTCATCCATAATGGCGCTGTCCCGGGCATCCATTCCGTTGCTTGGACCGACTGCCGTCTTTCTGCTTGGTGCCGGCATCGGGCTGTGCGCTTCGCTCGTCGCAGAGAAGGTCAGTCCGGTAGACTTCGACGAGGTAATGGCAGGAGTCGCGATCGGCCTGCCCTGGCACAGGATCATGCGGGACATAGTCATCCCCGCAGGGCGGCCCGGTCTGCTCAGCGCGCTCAACCGGTCGGAGGCTTCGTTCTGAGGAGGTGGAGAGGTGCTTCGAGTCGAGAACCTGCACAAGAAGTTCGGCGGAAAGGCAGTGCTGAACGGCGTGAGCTTCGCCGTCGGACAGGGAGAAACGCTGGTGATAACGGGTCCGAGCGGCTCCGGCAAATCCACAGCGCTGCGCTGCATAAACCGCTTGGTGGAGCCTGATTCGGGCACAATACAGGTGGGAGACCTGTCTATGTGCGAGCTGGATGAGGATGAACTCGTCCTTGCGCGCAGGCGGATCGGTTTCGTATTCCAACGGTTCAACCTCATTCGGAGGCTTACTGCACTCGAAAACACAGCCCTGCCCCTGATCGCGAGAGGAGTAGGCAAACACGAGGCGCTGGCAAAGGCTGCCGAGGCTCTCGACCGGGTAGGACTGTCGAATCACATGGGCAAGCATCCGAGCGAGATGAGCGGCGGGCAGCAGCAGCGAGTCGGTATAGCGCGAGCGCTCGTGGGCGATCCGGATCTCATGCTCTGGGACGAGCCTACGGCATCGTTGGACCCTATCCTCGTCGGGGACATCCTCGACCTCATGCGGCAGCTAGTCCGGGAGGGTGGGAAGACCATGGTGATGGTCACCCATGAAGTCCGATTCGCCCTGGAAGTCGCAGACCAGGTCCTCCTCCTGGACTCGGGAAGAGTGGTTGAGCAGGGCAGTCCGCAAAAGGTGTTCACCGACCCAGACACGGCACTTGGCAAGCTCTACGGCCGGCTGCTGCACTGACCAGTCTGACCCGCGTCGTGCAAGTCGGTGTGCAGCCGCTTCGCCGCAGGTGCTGGAGGATATCGCCTGCGCACGTCGAATCTCAAGAGGAGGTTCAGATACAATCTTCAGAGGAGCGGCACAATGGTAACGCAGAGGACGTTGGCAGGCAGCACTGTCCTCCGTGGAATCGGTCTGCACACCGGTGTGCCTGTGTCAGTCGAGTTGCATCCGGCCGCGGCCGGTCATGGGATTAGTTTCTGCAGAGCAGACCTGCCTGATTTTGCTGGCATAGCCGCTCATCCGGCCAACGTCGTCAGCACTGATCGCTGCACCGTCCTCGGACAGGGCGGTGTGAGCGTCCGCACTGTTGAGCACCTGATGGCTGCCTTCTACGCTACCGGCATAACCAACTGCAAGGTGATTGTGTCTGCTGAAGAACTGCCCGTTCTTGACGGGAGTTCTTTGCCCTACATTGAAGCCATCCGCTCGGTAGGCTGCCTCGATCAGCCGTATCCTGCGCGCATTGCGGCGGTGAATGCTGCGACTCTGGCAGAGAGCGGGAAAGGACTCATAGCTGTGGCTCCGAGCGACGGATTCTCCGTCACCAGCGTACTCTCTTATCCCGGAACGCCGGTCGGGGTTCAGATCAGTGAGTACGTCGAAGGACGCGATGACTTCGCGTCCGCAGTGGCGCCTGCCCGAACGTTGGGCTTCACCTGGGAGATCGACGAGCTTCTCGCGAGAGGTCTGGCTCGAGGCGGCAGCTTGGAGTGCGCAGTGGTGGCGGATGAGAGCAAGTACTTGACTGAACTGAGATTCGAGGATGAAGCAGCCAGGCACAAGATCTTGGACACCGTAGGCGACCTGTACCTCATGGGCGTTCCAAGGATGCGGGTTCTCTGTGTGAGAAGCGGACATAGGCTCAACAACGAGCTGTGTCTGAAGCTCGTTCAGAATGGCCTGCTCGAACTCCCGCAGTAGAGCGAGTGCCTGGACATATTAGGAGGGCCTTTCATGTTTGAGCTTCCGATGGGTGTTGACAAAATCAAGGAGATCCTGCCTCACCGTTTTCCGTTTCTCATGGTCGACAGGGTGATTGAGCTGGAGCTCGGCAAACGGGCTGTGGCCATCAAGAACGTCACAGCAAACGAGAGTTACTTCTTGGGACACTATCCTCAGAGGTCGATCATGCCAGGAGTGATGATACTCGAGGCTCTGGCTCAGCTTGCAGGTATACTCCTGATAGCGGACGATCCGTCAGTGCGCGGTGCAACTCCGCTGCTCGGAGGCGCGGACAATGTCAGGTTCAGACGGCCGGTGGTGCCCGGCGACCAGCTGCGACTGGAAGTCGAAGTGCTGAAGAAACGCAAGCTGTTGGCCAGGGCTGAGGTGCGGGCTCTAGTCGACGGTTGCGTAGTTGCCGAGGGCGAGCTGACCTTTGCGTTTGCTCCAAACGAGTGATCTGGGCAAGTCTAGTTAAGCTGTTGAGGAAGGCGGGGGATCGGTCGGTGAGCGCGACGAGGATACATGAGACAGCAATAGTCGCCAAGGGTGCACAGCTGGGTGAGAGAGTGGAGATAGGACCGCATGCAGTCATCGGAGAGAACGTCTCCATCGGAGACGATACCGTCGTGGGTCCGAATGCGGTAATCGAGGGATGGACGACCATCGGGCGCAACTGCCGCATCGGCGCAGGCGCTTGCCTAGGCGGTCGCGCTCAGGACTGGCGGTACAAGGGTGAAAAGACGTTCCTCAAGGTGGGAGACAACAACGATATCAGGGAATATGTCACCATGCACAGAGGGACGGCCGAGGGCAGAGGCGAGACTGTCGTCGGGAACAACAACATGTTCATGGCATACACCCATGTCGCACATGACTGCATCGTCGGAGATGGAGTCACGATGGTGAACTGCGCTCAGCTCGCCGGGCATTGCATCGTGGAGGACTTCGCAGTGCTGAGCGGGCTTGCAGGAGTCCATCAGTTCTGCAGGATAGGCAAGATGGCAATGGTCGGCGGACTGGCGAAGATCGTCAAGGACGTGCCTCCGTTCATGCTGGTAGACGGCAACCCGGCTGAGATCAGGGGCATAAACGTGGTCGGCCTGCGGCGGCATGACGTAAAGCCCGCAGTCCGAGAACAGATCCGTCAGGCCTATCGAATACTGTGCCAATCGAAGCTCTCGATATCGCACGCAGTTGAGCGCATGGCCGCCGAGCTGGAGAAGTGCCCTGAGATAGACCATCTCATCGAGTTCCTCCAGTCCTCAGCCAGAGGCGTGATGAAGTAGGAGAGGGGAAGCCGGTTGAGCACGGTCGCACTCATAGCAGCCTCAGGCAGGCTGCCGCTGATATTCGCAGATGAACTGCGCAGGAGAGGCCATGACATAGTCTTGCTGGCAATCGTGCCGTCGGTCGACGCACGCGTGAGGCAGGCGGCGAGCTACTGTGAAGACCTCAGCGTAGGCGAACTGCAGAGGGCGATAGACATCTGCAAACGGCACTCCGCGGCTGCCGCGGCGTTTGCGGGGAAGCTCGAGAAGAGCGCCTTCTGCGCCGGGATGGAACTGGACAGTAGGGCGAGGCGTCTCCTGAGCAAGCTGGCGACACGCGGCGATGACCGTCTCATGACCGCAGTGGCAGAGGAGTTCGAGTCTGAGGGGATAGAGGTCATCAGCCAGATCGAGCTCGGGCGGAGCTTGCTGGCTGAGAGGGGCGCGATGACTCTGCGGCACCCGACCAGCGAAGAGATGAATGACGTCTCCTTTGGCTTCGGAGTGCTCAGAGCTATCGGACCTCTGGATGTCGGGCAGTCAGTCGTGGTCAAGCGCGGCGTAGTGGTCGCCATAGAAGCCGTTGAGGGAACCGATCAGGCGGTGCTCAGAGGCGGCACACTCGCTGGAGGGTGTGCTGTCGTCGTCAAAGCGCCCAAGCCAGGCCAGGATCTGAGGATTGACGTGCCGACAGTTGGGAAGGATACCATTGCGTGCATGCATGCGTCGGGCTGCAGTGTTCTGGCAGTCGAGGCCGAGACGACGTTCATAGTGGACAAGGACGAAGCGGTTCAGTTGGCCGATAAACACGGGATAAGCATCGTCGGAGTGTGAGCGGGTTCCCCTTGGAGGTGTCGATGTGCCGACCAGGATATCGATCATAGCGGGGGAAGCTTCGGGCGATCTGATGGGCGGCCGCTTGGCTCAGTGTCTCCGGTCGATTGAGCCCGACGTGGTTCTCGCGGGGATCGGCGGCGAGCGCATGAGAGACGCCGGGGTCCGTCTTTGGGATGATCCGACTCGGCTCAGCGCGGTGGGTCTGGTCGAGGTCTTGATGAAGCTGCGCAGTTACAAGAGGCTGTTCGACGCGACTCTCAAAGCATTAGTCGATATGCGGCCTGACCTCGTAGTTCTGATCGACTACCCCGGGTTCAACCTCAGACTGGGCGACCGTCTCAAAGCTCTGGGCATTCCTTGCGTGTACTACATCCCGCCGACAGCATGGGCATGGGGCGCAAAGAGAGCCGAGAGAGTGGCAGGCTTCGCACAGAAAGTGCTGTCAGTGTTTCCGTTCGAGGTCGATGTCTACGCAAAGGCCGGCGCGAATGTCCAGTTCGTAGGGCATCCTTTGGTCGACTCATTGGATCCGTTCTCAGTCTCCGAACGCCTGCAGTTCGAACCCGGCACTGTCAAGGTGCTGGGACTCTTCCCCGGCAGCAGAAACCAGGAGATAGACAAGCTGCTCCCCGTCATGCTGGAGTCCTGCAAGATTATTCAGAAAGCCCGTCCGGACGTCATATTCGAACTGTCGCTTGCGCCCACTGTCGACGAACAGCGCGTGCTGAAGTATGTATCCGCCTCCGGAGTCGATGTCAGGCTGGACACCGGCAGCTGTCCGCAGCTCATGAGCAGATGCTTCGCTGGCGTGGTGGCCTCCGGAACGGCCACGCTTGAGGCCGCCCTGGTTGGCATGCCTATGGTGATCGTGTACAGGGTTTCGCCACTCACGATGGCAATCGCCCGCAGGCTGCTGACGATTTCATCGATAGGACTTCCCAACATCGTCCTTGGCCGGCGTGCAGTGCCCGAGCTGGTCCAGGAGGACTGCACTCCAGACCGCGTCGCGGATGAAATGCTTCGGTTCTGCAGCGACCCCGAGTACTACGGGCGGGTGATTGAGGACTTGTCGTTGGTCAGAGAAAGGCTCGGAGAACCAGGCGCATCCCTCAGGGCGGCGCAAGCCGTCCTCGAGGTCGCCCGGAGTTGCGCGGCCGCTGGGGGCGATCGCGTTGAGGCCTGAGGTCGTCTTTTTCTGCAATGGACCGGGAGAGGTCGCCGGATGGCTGGCCCCGGCCTTGCAGGCCCTCCGCGCCGAGCTGGCGGACCAAGTGCGGGTCACCGTGATGATTCCGCCCTGCGCCTTCTCCAGCGGCCGCGAACATGAGATCGTCGAGCGCTTCGGGCTGGCTGATCAGGTCGTGTCCGGCGGCAGGTACCTGAGATTCCTGTTGTTCGGGTGTGTGGCCTCAAGAGTTGCCTTCGAGTCAACGCACGGGGCAGTGGTGCACCTGGGTGGAGACCATTTTCAGTCAGGCTTCGTTGCTAGACGGTTGGGATTTCGTGCAATCGCGTACACTGAAGGCAGGATACACCACAGACGGTTTTTCGACATCCTGGCTACCGACTACGAAGACTCCAGACAGCGGCTGATCAACGACGGCGTTCCGCCGGAACAGGTCGTCACCATCGGCAACCTGATGGTGGACCGCGTGGCAGTGGAACAGGAGAAGGAATCGTATGCCCGGTCCGTGGGACTCGATCCCGGCCGGCCCGTAGTGGGCCTTCTCCCTGGAAGCAGGGCCCGCTGGCTGGACATCACCGTTCCACTGATGACCGGTACCGCCGACCGTATTTCTCGACGAGACCCCTCTGTGCAGTTCCTACTGCTTCTCGCACCGACTGTGCCTCCCGATGAGCTCCGCCTGACAGCCCAAGAGCTAGGGATGAACACCGAGGGAATGCTGAGCACTGAGGTGGTTGCCAGCGCTTCCTCTGCGGGGCAGATCGGCCGGCTGACCACCAATCTCGGAACAAACATAGCAGTAATGGCGTCCAACAGGTATGATACAATGAACTGCATGGATGTAGCTGTAACGGTGCCTGGAACCAACACGATGGAACTGGCTGCGCTGGGCGTGCCCATGGTTGTCGTGACTCCGATCAACGAGCCTGAAAAGATACCTCTTGAGGGGCTTCCGGGACTGATAGGCGGAGTCCCGTTCATCGGGCCGTGGATCAAGCGCAAGGCGGTCCGGAGGCTGGCTGCACGCACAGGCTTTGCTGCGCTGCCCAACCGCAGGGCCGGCTCCAGCGTAGTGCCTGAGGTCAGGGGCGTGCTGACTGCGGCTGACATCGCGGACCCAGTCTGCGAACTGCTTCGATCAAGCGCAGATCGGCAGCGGATGTCTGAACGCCTGAAGAGCACAGCGGGAAGCCCGGGCGCTGCATCCCGGCTCGTGCGCCTGATAGAGGATCAGCTCGCGATATCAGAAAACGCTTGACATTCAGAAGGGAGTGAGCACGATGGGCACTTCGAGGAGGGTTCTCAGGTTTCTCTTGCCATACTGGCCTCATGTTGTTCTTCTTGTCGCCTGTGTCTCGATAGTCACGGCTGCTACGCTCATCGTGCCTCAGAAACTGGGCGAGCTGTTCAACGTAATAGAGCGCCAGTCTAAGAGCATCGAACGCGGGGCCTCAGCCGCCGCGTTGCTCAGAGAGCTCAATCTGGCCGCTCTTGCGGTAGTCGCGATTTACCTGGCAAAAGGGCTGTTCACGTACGGCCAGACGTATCTCACCTATTTCCTCGGACAGCGGGTCGCGGTCGACCTCAGGGGAATGCTCTTCAAGCATGTGCAGAGGCTGTCGCTGAGCTTCCACGAGCGAAGGAAGAGCGGCGAGGTTGTGTCCAGGTTTACGAACGACGTGTCTCTAGTCCAGAACTCGCTGGTCAACGGCGCAGCAGACCTCGTTTCTCAGCTGGCCATACTGCTTGGCGCGGTCTTGATGCTCTTCGTGCTGAACTGGCGCCTGTCCGTTCTGATCCTCGTGATGATTCCGCTGGTTACAGTCGTGATGGGCAGGCTCGGGCACAGCGTCCGGTCCTTTACGTCCATGGTCCAGGCCAAGGTGGGCGACGTGACCTCCATCCTCCAGGAGACTCTTTCGGGGATCCGGGTCGTGAAGGCGTTCACGATGGAGAACTACGAGATCGAGCGGTTCTCGCGGGAGAACGAAGACGCGTTCGAACTCGGCATGAAGAGCGCGCGCGTAGGAGCGACTCTCGTCCCTGCTATGGAGATCATGGGAGTCCTGGGGCTTGCCGCAGTGCTGTGGTTCGGCGGGCGGGAGGTGCTGTCGGGCCATCTGACCGTCGGTGCCCTGATCTCGTTTCTCATACTCATTGCCATTGCGGCCGCTCCTTTGAGCAATCTGAGCCGGATCTACCACAGCTTCGTGCAGGGGATGGCCGCGGCGCAACGGGTCTTCGACCTCATGGATGTCCAGTCGGATATCAGCGATGCACCCGGGGCTAAGGAACTGGGTTCTATCCGTGGGAGCGTAGAGTTCGAAAACGTCAAGTTTGGATATGGAGACGGCACCCTGGCACTTGACGGAGTGAGTGTGTCGATCGCTCCCGGCCAGGTAGTAGCGTTGGTCGGTCCGAGCGGGGCAGGGAAGACCACTTTCGTCAATCTGATACCGAGGTTTTTCGATCCTCAGGGCGGTTCGGTCCGGATTGACGGCATCGACCTGAGGAACGTCAAGATCGAGTCTCTTCGCAAGCAAATAGGTCTGGTGCCCCAGGAGACCATTCTCTTCGGTGTGACTGTCAGAGAGAACATCGCATATGGAAACAGGGACGCGAGCTTCTCGAGCATCGTAGAGGCGGCCAAGGCCGCGTACGCACACGAGTTCATCATGAAGCTCCCGAAAGGCTATGACACGCAGGTCGGAGAGCGGGGCGTTGCGCTGTCAGGAGGCCAGCGGCAGCGAATAGCCATAGCCCGGGCTGTCCTGAGGAATCCGCGCATACTGATCCTCGACGAGGCCACTTCGTCGCTGGACAGCGAATCAGAGAAGCTCGTACAGGCCGCAATTGACAATCTCATGAAGGGGCGGACCACTTTCGTAATCGCTCACCGGCTTTCCACGGTGGTCAATGCCGACCTTATCCTCGTCATGGACAACGGCAAGATTGTGGAGAGCGGGTCGCACAGCGAGCTCGTCGCGCTCGGAGGTCTCTACAGTCGTCTCTATGCAGCGCAGTTCAGCAGGCCGGAGGTGGTCTAGCTGATCGGACCGGAGCGTGCGTGCCCGTGATACTCATAGTGAGCAATGGCTATGCTGAAGACCTCGTCGGCGCAAGGATAGCATCTGAGCTGGTGTGCGCGGGTGAGCCTGACGTCGCAGCCTTTCCGATGGTCGGCCCGGGCGAGCCCTATAGACGCCTGGAAGTGAAGACAGTGGGTTCGCGGCAACTCATGCCGTCGGGCGGATTCGCTCGCACGAGCCTGCGGTCCGCGCTTAGAGATCTGCGAGCAGGTTTGGCCGGGTGCCTGCATAGACAAGTCAGAGAAATGAGACTCTTGTCTGGCCGGGTTTCGCTCACGCTGTGTGTTGGAGACGTCTTCCTCCTCTGCATGTGCGCGCTGGGCAGACTGCCGCGGCGCTTCTTGCTTGCGACGGCCAAATCCGAGTACATCAGCGGACACTTGCCCGTTGAAGCGTGGCTCATGCGCAGGCTGGCCGCAGCAGTCGCAGCCAGAGACCGGCTGACCGCCGAGTCGCTCGAGAGGCGCGGGGTTCGATCTCACTTCTTCGGCAACTTCCTCATGGACGTGATCGACAGATCGGGCGGTCCGCTGTTGCGCGCGACAAATGAGCGTCTGGTTTGCCTGCTTCCCGGAAGCAGGTCTGATTTCGCAATGAACCTGCACGACATGCTCCTGTGCCTCGAAGCGCTGCCCGCTTCGAAGGACGTGGGCTTCGTCGTGCTGCTGGCCCGTGCGCCCGAACTGAGGGATATGACCGCGGCTCTCCCGAGCGCGTCCTGGTCGTACTCACCGAAGCCGGATAGTGCCGAGACAGGGCATGCAGGCGACCTCGTGTTCGCCTGGGAGAAGGAGTCGCTCAGACTTACGGTTCCGGTGGTGTCGGGCAGGTTCGGCGACTATGTGCATGCGTGCGACCTCGTCGTGGGCATGGCCGGCACAGCGGTCGAGCAGGCCGTAGGCATGGGGAAGCCGGCTGTGACCTTTCCCGGCCGCGGGGCTCAGTTCACCAGGGGATTCGCCAGGGCCCAGAAGCGGTTGCTGGGAGATGCGGTCTGTCTGGTGGAGAGCTCTGATCCGGCCGAGGTGGCTGGAGAGGTGTGCGACATCCTGTCCGATCCTAACCGGTATGCAAGGATGTCAAGGGCAGGCATCGAGCGCATGGGGCAGGAGGGCGCAGTAACGAAGTTGGTCGAGCACCTCAGGTCGATGGGCGGTGTTGCAGATGGCGCTTGAGTGTGTCAACCTGACAAAGCGGTACGGCCGCAGAGAGGTAGTCAAGGGAGTCTCTCTCACGCTCAGCGAAGGCGAGGTGGTGGGCCTCCTCGGTCCGAATGGGGCAGGCAAGACCACTACCTTCTACATGCTCGTGGGACTCGAACGGGCGAATTCGGGGCAGATCCTGATCCGAGGCACGGACGTGCGGTCAATGCCGGTCCACGCTCGGTCTGCATTCGGTCTTGGCTACCTTCCTCAGGAGTCATCCGTCTTCCGGAGGATGACAGTGAGACAGAACCTGGCCGCGGTGCTTGAGATCAAGGGCGTGCGGAGACCTGAGAGGGCTCGGATCGTGGACGAGCTTCTTGCGGAGTTCGGGCTCGAAGGAGTGGCTTCTCAGATGGGCTATTCACTGTCAGGCGGAGAGCGGAGGCGGGTGGAGATCGCCCGCGCGTTGGCTGCATCGCCGACACTCTTGCTGCTCGACGAGCCGTTTACTGGCATAGATCCTATTGCTGTGGCTGATATACAGGACATGGTAGCCAGGTTGCGAGAGAAGGGAATAGGGATCCTGATCACCGATCACAACGTTCGAGAGACTCTGGCTATAGTCGACAGAGCCTACATCATGCACGGCGGAGAGATACTCGTTTCCGGTCCGGCGTCGGAGATCGCCGACAACCCCATCGCTCGCAAATTCTACCTCGGGGACCGGTTTGAGCTATGACTGCCAGAACAGGACCCGCCGGTCAGGCCTGGAGGCGACTGCGTTGATCCGACTGTCGGACAGATATGCCATTCGGGAAGCGACAGGGCCGTTTTTGTTTGGAGTTGCGGCCTTCACTGCCATTTTCGTGGCCAGCGACATCGTGTTCAAGGTGGCCGATCTCGTCGCGTCGGGTTCGGCCGGCCTTGCGGATGTGCTTCTGCTGCTGTTGTACAAGCTGCCGTATGTTGCCACGATGACGTTTCCAATGGCCATGCTCCTCGGATCGCTCCTTGGAATGGCGAGACTGTCAAGCTCCGGCGAGTTGGTGGCGTTTCGCGCGTGCGGTCTGAGCATCGGCAGGCTGACGCTTCCCATCTTGGTTTTCTCGTTCTTTGTGTTTCTGTTCTCGCTGTTCGTGGGAGAAGCACTCGTCCCGAGAGCTGCCCGTGCAGAGTTTGAACTGACAAACAAGATACTGAACCGCACAGAAGCCTGGCTGAAGGGTGACGACCTGGTGCTGCAGCGCAAGACTGAGAGCGGCCTCGAGCTCGTCCACATCGGCAGGTTGCGCGACGCACTGATAAGCGACGTAGTTGTGGTGGAGATCCAGAAGTCAGGCGAAGTCACCATAACGCGCGCTGAAGACGCGATCTGGGAGAGCAACGCGTGGTACTACGGGAAGGGTTCGACAGTGGTTGTATCTCCCGAAGGCTTGAGCAGAGTGGTTCCGCCCGAGTCGGAAGAGGTCATCCCTTCGACTGCTATGACGTTTGAGGGAGTGTACAGAAAACTGCCGCTGAAGGACTCGCCCGAAGCCCTGTCAGCTGTTGCACAGGACGTACGGCCGGAATCAATGACCTACCACCAGTTGAAGATGAGAATAGACTCGATGCTCGAGCGAGGCGCGTCTCCCAACTCGGTGCTGGAAGACCGCTTGCACCTGTATGCGAAGATCTCGCTGCCGTTCAGCAGCGTCGTGTTCGCACTTATCGGTCTGCCCCTGGGAATTCAGCCCAATCGCTCGGGAGGCTCAATCGGTTTCGGCCTGAGTATACTGATTATCCTGGTTTACTATGTTATAATGACTCTGGGGAGAGCAATGGGAGAGAGCGGCAGCCTTCCCCCGATCCTCGCGGCATGGCTTCCGAACACAATCATCGGAGGAATCGGGGTCTGGCTTCTTGCATCTGCAGATCAGGGATTGCTGTCGCAGCGTTGATATGAGCAGACAAGCTGTGGTGTCGTCATGAGAGGAACGCTTCCGAGCCGAGGTGAAGGCGGTTGTACGGAGCGGTACTGATTGTAGTCTTGATAGTGCTTGGGGGAGTCATCGCTTACGTGGGCGACTGGATAGGCCGCCGGGTAGGCCGGCGGAAGCTCACCCTGTTCGGCCTTAGGCCCAAGCACACGTCAATAGTGGTTGCGGTCATCACCGGCATTATGGTCGTTGGCACAACCCTTGCAACTCTGATCATAGTTGACAACGATTTCCGTGAGATGCTGGTAGACTACGCGAGTGTCAAGACTGAGCTCGTTGCCACCCAGGGAAGCCTCAGCCTCGCCCAGGATCAGCTCAAGGAGGCAGAGGGCCGCCTGTCCGAGAAGCTCGAAGAGCTCGCAAGAAAGGAAGAAGAGGTCACAAGCCTGGAGACTCAGATAGGCGAACTCAAGACGGAGCGCGACAGGCTCATTGGGGATATCGACCAGCTCGAACAACAGCTCGCGCAGCTGTGGCAGAGCCACTCAGTCGCGCAGAGCCTCTTTGACGAACAGTATAAGAGTCTTTTGCAGGGAGTCACGCAGGGCACGGTTATGGGCATCAAGGGGGCACTAGTCCGCAACTTCGTGCTCCAGCCGGGCGATGTGGAAGGCCTGGACCGCCAGTTGGCTGAACTTGCTCAGCATTCTCTTGAGGTGTGGCGCAAGGCGTTTCAGGTGGTACCGAGTGACCTCACGGCAGCCCGAGCGCAAATACTAGATGCGACTGACAGGCTGCTGGTAAGAGTTCTGCTCGCAGAGAATGTCTACCAGGAGGACGAACTTACCACCGCGATTCAGGCGAACTTGACTGTAGACGAGCGCACACGCGTCTTCAGAAAGGGCGAGCGCATTGCCTGGAGCGGATCGCCTGTTGACCCTTCAAAGGCGACCGCAACGGAGATCAAGGCGGCGCTCTGGAGGGTAGGCGAGGCTGCGAGGAGAAGAGCCATTCAAGCCAGGGTCTACGTCGATACTGACGATGAGACGGTAGGAATCGACCTGACCGGTACTGTTGACGAACTCGTCAGTCAGATCATGAAAGCGAGTCAACCCGTGTGGCTCTACATGCAGGCCAACGAGGACGTCTACAACACCGATGGGCCGATCGACTGGTCGTTCGGCTTCAGCTTTGAGAGGGATCGGGACTAGGTTGAGAAGCCGGGTCTTGACCGCCCGGCAAGGGCAACGAAGCGATACTGCGTCAGGACTTCGCAAGCACCTGCACGCATGGGTGGTGGTCTTGAACACGACACGATGCGGCACGGTTTCAAGGAGGTGGTCGGGATGAGGCCGATTGGCACGAGCATATATCGCGGGCCTGCGCCGGTGGTATGCATCGCGCTCATCGTCGTCAGTTGGATCCTCTGTTCCGGCGCCGCTGTCGCCAGTGTGGGACTGAGCCTTAGGGTGAATCTCTGGGAAGTCGTGCCATTGGATGATCCTGTGTTCGAAGACCTCAGGAGACTCGCTGACCTGGGAGTCATCAGCTATCCTGAGCGGATGCGCGAGGACAGGCTTACCAGGTATGATGTAGCAGACCTGATCTACAGGGCGAGTAGGAACCTGGAGTCGAAGCAAGGCGGCGGGCTGTCGCTCAACGACTCAGACGGGCAGAAGATCCTGGCTGGACTTAGAAAAGAATACGAGGATGAGATCAAGTGGGTGAGCTGGGGTTACGATAACATCAGAGTGTCTGACATTAGCATGACCTCTGATCCGGTAGTGCCGAGGTCCTCGCTCGAGGTGACCGAGCGCGACGGCATATCCGCCCGCCTGGGTGAGCACCGTGAGAGGATTGCCGCGTCGGTGCCGTCTCTGTCTCCTGCGTCAAGTGCTGCAGGAGATCTGTCGACTGAGATAATGTATGCTCCGGACCCTCTGACTCTCGTGATACCTGGAGCGCCGGGACTCACTTTGAACATCGCAGGTATGCTGTCATCTGTCGAGGCACAGGAGCCGGTGCCCGGAGCGGTTTCTCTATATTCGCTATACCCTGAGTCGATTCGCAACCTCAAGTATCGCATTGACGCCGAGGCGACGTCGCCCGGCTTTGAACTTCGCTTCAGCTACGAGGGCCTCTCTTCGATGCCGAGGCACTCGATTTCCGCAGACAGCACGCAGTCGGAGGCATCTGCTGTCTATGAGATCAGCCCCGACATCAGACTGATCGCCGGCATGATAGTCAAGAGCAGCGACGAGGGGATCAGCTCTGAGAGCGGAGTCGATCTCAGGTTTCAGGTGGTGCCGACCTATCTGTCAGCCAGCCTGGGGTTGAACGTGGTCGGTCCGGAGGCTGACCAAGGGGGAAGCACTGACGGATGGAGGCGCTTGAGCACAGAGATCGGGCTCACCGGGCAGTACCCGCTGTCCGAAGTTATCAAGATCAGAGGCACGTATCTCTACAGGGTGTATGCCAACAGGCTGGGTAAGTCTCAGACGACGCTGAGCACAGGCGTGGACTACACGCCCCTGCCCGGAGCCAAAGTCACTGCGGACGTCGAGGTTATAGATGACCCTGAGAAAGGACTTTCGAGCGTCAAGGGGGTGGGACTGGGATACGAAATAGGGTCGGATACATCGGTCAAGCTGAGCGTATTCCACTCAGAGGGTGGGCAAGGAAGTATCGACCCCGGGGTCGGATCGAAGTGGGGCGCGGAGTTCCAGTGGACATTCAAGTTCTGAGCATCCCGGGCCGGTATTTGTTTGTCCAGCTTTGAAGGAATTAGAGGTTCTCCACAGAATAAAGCAGGTGAGTGCACGTTGCTGCCCCTTGCTGGGTATAGAGCTGTTGTGGCGCATGGGCTAGGGTGAGAGAGTGCATCGGGAGAAGCGCTCCTTCAGTCCGACGAGCATCGCTTGCAAAGGTTGATGAGTTTGACGACGACATCTTCTAAAGCAAAGGGGAGGATTCGTATGAAGTCATACATAGCCCCATTGTTGGCTCTGGTTCTTCTAGTCTCATTGACAGTGGCGGCCGGCGCCAGCCCTTTTCCTGATGTGCCGGCATACCACTGGGCATATGACGCGGTCAAAGTCGTAGCTGACCTCGAGATTTACGAGGGGTACCCTGATGGCGAGTTCAAGGGCGACGATCCGTTGAGCAGATATGAGTCTGCTCTGGTGGTCGCGAGACTCTTGACAGTCGTCGATGCCAAGATCCAGAGCGAGATCGAGGCTGCAGGGCTTGGGGCGAGTGATGACGTTCTCCGCGAGGTTGTCACAAAGATCATAGAGAAGGAAGGCGCGCTCACAGAGGGGCAGGCTGAGCAGAAGTTCGAGGACTTCCTCAAGGCGGTGTCGGCGCTCAGAGACGAGTTCAAGGCAGAGTTGGCGATACTAGCGCCGAAGCTTGATACGCTCAGCAGCCTGGTTGCAGCCAACGCCGCTGACATTGCAGACTTGAAAGACGGAGTCGCTGCGAACAAGTCTGCTATCAAGGAGCTCGATAGGAGAATCAGCGAATGGACCGGGGCTGCTCCCGGCGGAAGCCCGATCGAATCCGCTGTTGCAGAGCTCAAGTCGGAGATAGAGGCGCTCAAAGCTGAGGCCGAGGAAGGGGCAGTCAAGGTTCAGGAGGCTGCAGTCGAACAGGCTAAGGCAGTCGCACTTGAGGAGACCGACGCAGCGCTCGAGAAGCGGCTCGGTCTGCTCAGGATGAGGGTCGATGCTGCGGAGGACGCCATAGACCAGCTGAAGGGCGAGCTGCTGGGGCTGTCTGAGTGGGCCGATGGGGCGGACGCGAAGATGGCGAGCCTGACAGCCAAGACCGCAGCGCTCGAGGAAACTGACGCGGCGTTCGAGAATCGGCTCGGCCTGCTGAGAATGCGGACTGATGCGACAGAGGACGCCATAGCTGGACTCAAGACCGAGCTGCTGGGGTTGTCCGAGTGGGCCGATGGGGCGGACGCGAAGATGGCGAGCCTGACAGCCAAGACCGCAGCGCTCGAGGAAGCTGACGCAGCGTTCGAGAGTCGGCTCGGCCTGCTGAGAACGCGCACCGATGCGACAGAGGACGCCATAGCTGAACTCAAGACCGAGCTGCTGGGGCTGTCTGAGTGGGCCGATGGGGCGGACGCGAAGATGGCGAGCCTGACAGCCAAGACCGCGGCGCTTGAGGAAGCTGACGCAGCTTTCGAGAGGCGGCTCGGCCTGCTGAGAATGCGCACCGATGCGACAGAGGACGCCATAGCTGAACTCAAGACCGAGCTGCTGGGGCTGTCTGAGTGGGCCGATGGGGCGGACGCGAAGATGGCAAGCCTGACAGCCAAGACCGCGGCGCTTGAGGAAGCTGACGCAGCTTTCGAGAGGCGGCTTGGCCTGCTGAGAATGCGCACCGATGCGACGGAAGACGCCATTCTCGAACTCCAGAACGAAGTCCAGGCGCTGTCCCAGCAGTCAGCGGCCGCCGGCACGAAGATAGCAGGGATGGAGTCGTCGATTGCCGACCTTGGAGTCTCAGTCTCTGCACTTCAGGAAGCCGATGCGGCGTTCGAGAGACGGCTCGGCCTTCTCAGAATGCGAACCGATGCCAATGAGGATGCTGTCCTGGATCTCAGGTCCGACCTCGACGATCATGTCCAGTCTAGCGAGTCGGAGATGGAGCAGCTCAGGACCAGACTGACTGATGTGGAGGGCAGGTTGACCAAGCTGAACCAATCGGTCGCCCTTGCAGCCCTAATCGCGATTGTCGCTGTCGGCGCTACGAGGTAGCAGACCAACTGGCAGTTGCTTTCAGGTGCCCGGCGCGCTGGAGACTCGCTGACTGAAGCTCCTGACAGGATGCCAGAGAGGTTGTTGAAGGCTCAGGGTCTGAGAGCTTGCGTTCTCAGACCCTTTGCTTGGTGAACCCGCGGCGCATACATGGATTCACGACCGGATGAAGAAGTCGTTGTGGCAGTAGACCCCGGGAGGGAGAAGTGCGGTCTGGCCGCACTGACCCTTGACGGCAGGGTCGTCTACAAGGGGATAGTCGCTCCTGACTCGGTCCCTGAGGCCGTCGCGTCGCTGCTGGATTCCAGGCGAGCTGATGCGCTCGTCATTGGCGATCGAACCGCAATGCGGGACGTCATGGCACTGCTAGGCGAAGCGTTGCTGTCGAGGTTTGGCAGCGGTGTAGTGGCTGTGGATGAACATCTGTCGTCGGTGGAGGCCCGAAGCCGCTACCTGGACGAGCATAGGCCGAGAGGGATAGCGCGCCTCATCCCAAAGGGTATGAGGACCCCGCCGGAACCCATTGACGACTACGCCGCGGTGGTACTTGCTGAACGGTATCTCAAAACCAGATATGCGAAGTCCTGCAGACCTCCGGAGCCCGATGATACACAGAACTGAGACTGACATCGCCGAACCGGGCGAATCTCACAAATGGGAGGGAAACACTATGGGACTGTCTATGCTTTCAAACGGCACCGGAATGAGACGAGTCATTGCCACTGCGCTGGCCTTCTGGCTGGTCATCTGCACCTCAACGCTTCCGGCGGTTGCGGCTGATTCGGTGCAGTCGGCCGATCCGACGGATATCGGAGTGGTTGAGAAGCTCGTCTATGGCAAGACCATGACCGGCACGTACCTCGACCGCATCAACCGCCTCGAACGCGATCTGTTCGGCGGCGAGCAATCGGGGACGGTCCCGGCCCGCACCCTGAACATCCAGATGAAAGCATTCGACAGCGCGTCTCAAGAGTCCCTGTGGATGCGGCTTCGCGCTGTCGAGTGGAGAAGCGGCCTGCCGGTGAATGAGACGTACATAACAGAGAGACTTGCTGCGATCGAAACGTACTTGCTTGGCGAACCGCAGACCGGTGCGATCGTGACTCGCGTCGACCGTCTCGTATCGCTGTGGTTTGTCGGAGGCAAGATATCTACCGGTGACATTGTGATACCCGAAGGGACCGTAATCGAGCTCGAGCTCGCGGAGCAGGTATCGACCGAGACCGCGACTCCAGGCCAGGTCGTTAAGCTCGTGGTCACCAAGAGCGTAGTAATAGACGGGGCCCTCGTGATACCCGCCGGGTCAACCGGTGAGATGCTCATCAAGGACGCTTCGCCTGCTGGACATGCATTCAAGAAGGCGAAGCTCGAAGTCGAGCTCAGGCGGGTGAAGGCCTTCGACGGAACCATGCTCCCCATCGTTCCCGAGGCCCAGTTTGTGGACGACTCGGATCAAGCCGTTACAACTCAGCTGGCTATGGGTGCGAGCATCCTCGGCATGGCACTGCTGCCTCCCCTGGGACTTGCTGCAGGCTTTCTCATCAAAGGGAATCAGATCGTGCTTGAGAAGGGTCTCGAGATCCGTGCTGCAGTGAAGGCTGACTCGGTTGTCAGGGGGATGTGGATTGTTCCGCTGGGGGACTGACGGCTGAAGGCAGCACAGAGAATTGGCTTGCCGCGCTGCCGCCCGAACAGGCACTCCGAATTGACGATGTGGACGGGTTGTGCTAGTATCGGGATTAGGTGTTTTCAAGCTTGGAGGAGTTGGTTCTGTGTCTGCTGGAGGAAAGGACGCGGCTAAGACCGTTTTCACGGCTGAATCTGTGACCGAGGGACATCCTGACAAAGTCTGCGATCAGATTTCAGACGCCATACTGGATGCCCTGATAGAGAAGGATCCGAATTCGCGCGTCGCGTGCGAGGCTTTGGCTACGACCGGACTGGTGATTGTCTCGGGCGAAGTAACGTCGGAGGCATACGTGGATATCCCTGGATTGGTGCGGGAAACCGTCAAGGAGATTGGGTACACTCGAGCCAAGTTCGGGTTTGACGGCGACACGTGCGCTGTGCTGACCACCATCGATGAGCAATCGCCTGACATCGCCATGGGTGTGAACAAGGCTCTTGAGGCGAAGCAGGAGGGCTCCGCCTACGACGAACTCGATCTTATGGGCGCAGGAGATCAGGGACTGGTTTTTGGGTATGCTACTGACGAGACGCCCGAGCTGATGCCGGCGCCGATCATGCTTGCCCACAGGCTCGCGCGAAGGCTGGCAGAAGTCCGCAAGAGCCGGGAGATCCCCTATCTGAGGCCCGACGGAAAGACCCAGGTGACAGTCGAGTATGTGGACGGTGTGCCCGTGCGAGTCGACGCCGTCGTAGTATCTACTCAGCACGACCCCGACGTCGACCATGGGACGATAGAGGCCGATGTTATCAATCGCGTGGTGCACACCGTTATTCCCGACGACATGCTGGACGGACGAACTAGGTACTATGTAAATCCGACCGGCAGGTTTGTCGTCGGTGGACCGCTCGGCGATACAGGGCTTACTGGACGGAAGATTATTGTCGATACATATGGAGGGATGGCTCGACACGGAGGCGGGGCGTTCTCGGGCAAAGACCCGACAAAAGTGGACAGGTCAGCTTCATACATGGCCCGGTACGTCGCGAAGAACGTGGTTGCGGCCGGCCTGGCGAAGAAGTGCGAGATTCAGATCGCGTACGCCATAGGAATTGCCCGCCCGATCTCCGTCTCAGTGGACACGTTTGGCACGGGAAAGGTGAGCGATCACTTGATCGCCGAGCTCATTCAGAAGCACTTCGACCTTCGCCCTGCCGCGATCATCAAAGAACTCGACTTGCGCCGGCCGATCTACAGACCGCTTGCCGCCTATGGGCATATGGGTCGAGTTGATCTTGGAGTCAGGTGGGAGGACACCGACAGGAGCGAGGTTTTGAGGAAGGCTGCGGGCGTCTGACAAGAGAGTCGACAGTGGTATGGCAGGTAATGGATTGGGAGGTCACATGAATGGTGAATGTGGCGATAATCGGTTGCGGCAGATGGGGACAGAACTATGTCAGAAACTTCAGTGAGATGAGCGGGGCGCGCCTGCTCATTTGTTGTGATGCAGATATGCAGCGACTGAAGCTCACGAAGGAGCGCTACCCAAGGGTCCACACCACCAGGAGCGTGTCGGAAGTGGTGAATGACCGCAGGATAGACGCGGTTGTCGTTTCCACTCCTCCCAGCACACACTTCGCGATTGCCCGCAAGTGCCTTGAGGCAGGGAAACACGTTCTGGTCGAAAAACCCTTCACCCTATCGTCGCATGAGGCTCAGGTTCTCGTGAATCTGGGTGAAAAGAACGGCCTTGTAGTGATGGTCGGCCACATTCTCGATTACCATCCCGCACTCATCAAGCTCAAAGAGTACATCAACTCGGGCGAGCTCGGCCAGATATATTACTTGTACGCCAATCGGACAAACCTTGGGCTCGTCAGAGAAGACGTGAGCGTGATGTGGGACCTGGCTCCTCACGACATCGCCACATTCATGTTCCTGCTGGACAGCAAGCCGACACACGTTGCCATGAAGGGACAAGCGTTCATAAACCACGGCATCGAGGACGTGTCCTTCCTGACTCTTAGATTTGCCAATGGAGTGATTGCAAATATCCACGTGAGCTGGCTTGACCCGTGCAAGGTAAGGAAGACGACGATTATTGGGGAGAAGAAGATGATCGTCTTCGACGACGCAGAGACATCGGAGAAGATCAAGATATACAACAAAGGTGTCAACAGGAGAGACTCATCGAATCAGTTCGACTCATTTGCCGAGTTCCAGTATACTTTCAGCTATGGTGACGTCTACATCCCCAAGATCGAGATGACGGAGCCCCTTCGCAACGAGTGCCTCCACTTCATCAGGTGTATCGAAGAAGGGTGTACCCCCCGGACCAGCGGGACTCACGGATATGAAGTGGTTCACATACTCGAGAGGGCTGAGCAGTCCAAGCAGGAGGGCGGCAGATTCGTCCCGATCGATGACAGCCTCGGCCGCGAAGTCGAGTCCGGCAATGGGCTGATGGAGAGAGCCCGTTCACTGTGGCGTGAATTGAGGTTGGTTAAAGGATGAAGCCAGTACCCTATGCGCAACCGATGATAGGCGACGAAGAAAAGTCCAGGGTTATGGCGGTTCTCGACTCAGGCATGATCGCCATGGGGCCCCAGACAGCAGAGTTCGAAAGAAAATTCGCAGCATACATTGGCACTGACTATGCAGTAGCCACAAACAACGGAACTTCAGCTTTGCACGTAGCTCTCCTCGCCGCCGGGATAGGCCCGGGCGACAAGGTCATCACCACACCATTCACCTTCATTGCGTCAAGCAATTCGATTCTCTACTGTGGAGCCACTCCCGTATTTGCAGACGTCGATCCCCGCACATTCAACATAGACCCGGCCTCGGTCCAACGCATACTCGACAGAGACGACGATATCAAGGCCATCATGGTCGTGCATCTATACGGGCTGTCTTGCGAGATGGACTCCATAATGGAGATGGCCGAGAGCAGAGGCCTGTTGGTGATCGAGGACTGTGCCCAGGCGCATGGAGCTCAATACAGAGGCCGCGCTGTCGGGTCTTTCGGCGATGTCGGCATCTTCAGCTTCTATCCGACGAAGAACATGACCACAGGAGAGGGAGGAATGGTCGTCACTTCCCGGAAAGACATCGCGGATAAGGCCAGGAAGCTGATAAACCACGGGAGATGCGATCGGTACCTCCACGACTCTCTGGGTTTCAACTACCGCATGACGGATATTGCAGCCGCAATTGGGCTGTGCCAATTGGCCAAGCTCGATGGGTTCAATGCCCGCAGGCGGGAGAATGCTGCGGTGTTGAACAAGTTGCTGTCCGATCTGTCGCCGGTGATACTGCCCGATGAACCCGAACACTGTCTGCATGTGTACCACCAGTACACCATCCGGGCGCAGCGTCGGGACGACCTGAAGGCGTATCTGGACGCGGCGGGAGTTCAGACCAGCATAGTATATCCTATACCAAATACGAGACAGCCTCTGTACATGTCGAACGGTCTCGGACAAGCAGAGACTCCTGTTGCGGAGATGCTGGGCACTGAAGTGATATCGCTGCCCATTCATCCTGGGCTGTCACATGATGACCTGGTTCGGATATCAGATTCCTTGCACGCTTTCTACAGCTCGTAGCGACAGTTCTCTTTGGAAAAGCCGGTTGCGAGGTTGATCAGATGGACCAGAGCGCCAACGGCAGGTTGAGTTCGCTTAGGAGCATGCTGGGAGGACTGTTGGCGGCAGCAAGCGACTGCAGGAGCAGAGCGGCTGTCGTTCTCGATGGTCTGCGCGAATGCAACCGTGCGGACGAGGAGTCCAGGTGCGGCTATGAGGACCTCGAGGGGTATCTTTCGAGACTCGGCGAACTCATTGACTCGGCGGATGAAAGCCTCCGCCGCCTGGTTGCGGAGATTGACTATCTCGAGGAGCGGCAGCAGACCGGTCCTCGAATTGTAAGGGCACAAGAGGACGAGAGGCGCCGCGTAGCCAGGGACATTCATGACGGCCCGGCACAGACAATGACTAACGTGGTCTTGAGGGCTGAGATATGTGAGCGGCTCATGGACCGCGATCCCTCGCGGCTGCGCCATGAGCTCACTGAGCTGAAGCTGTCCGTGAGAGACGCTCTCGCCGAGATCCGGCGGATTATCTCGGACCTTCGCCCCATGGCACTCGACGACCTCGGGCTGATTCCAGCGGTCAGGCAGTACTACGACGACATGGCTGCGAGGTGCGGGTGGAGCGGCGGGGTAGAGGTGAAGGGTGAGGCACAGGTCTGTTCGACCACTGAAGTGACGGTCTTCAGGCTGGTGCAGGAAGCCCTGCAGAACGCCCGCAAGCACTCCGAGGCGACAGAAGTGAGAGTGGAGATCACTTTCAACGAGCGTTCGGTCAAGGTCGTAGTTTGTGACAACGGAAAAGGGTTTGACAGTGCAAGAGCGAGTCTGTCGGCAGTGGGGCGAGAGAGGTTTGGACTGGTGGGCATGAGGGAGAGAGTGTCGCTGCTGGGAGGCTCGTTTGATGTGGTGTCGTCGCCTGGCTGTGGCACGTCTGTGATAGCCGAGATTCCTCTGTCCGTCTGAGCCATTGTGCCATTAATGTGCGCCGAGTCGATGAGCGGAGGTGTGCACGCGATGCCCGTCTCGGTGTTGATAGCAGACGATCATCAGTTGGTTCGGGAAGGACTCGTGAGGCTGCTCGAACTCGAGCAGTCGATCACTGTAGTGGGAACAGCCTCGGACGGTAGCAAGGCGGTTGAGAAGACGCTGGAGCTGAGGCCTGACGTTGTGCTGATGGACCTGAACATGCCTGGGATGGATGGCGCAGCTGCGACGCGGGCGATCGTTCAGTCGGGCAAGGTTGAGACGAAGGTGATCATCCTCACTGTGCACGCGGATGACACCGGAGTCTTTGAGGCGATCAGGGCAGGCGCGAGCGGCTACCTCCTGAAGGACTGCAATCCCGCCGAGCTGGTAAGTGCGATCCAGCGAGTCCACAGAGGAGAGTACTCACTGAGTCCCGGCGTCCTGAAGCGGATAATAGACACATCGGTCGTGAAGCCTGCTCTCGGCGAAACGAGCGCTTCGAGTGACCAGCCCGCGGAGGAGCTCACCCGCAGAGAGCGGGAAGTGCTCTGCCTCCTGGCTGACGGTTTGCCCAACTCTGAAATAGCCTGCAGGCTCTTTATCAGCGAGAGGACTGTCAAGAACCACGTCTCGAGTATCCTGAGGAAGCTTGAAGTCAAGGATAGGACTCAGGCCGCAATCTGGGCCCACAGACATGGTATAGCCGGCGCGGGTAGTCCTTGAGTCCTATAGAATTGATTCCGCAGGACCATGTTCTTTCCCCCCGTTCGTGTTGTAAAATCAGCGTAGGTTGAGATTGAAGTCCAGTGCTTGATTCTCCCGACAAGGGCAAACCCATCGAAAGGTGGGGACGCAAAGCTACGGGTCTACAGTCGCCGGGTGTTCCGGTGACCATGACAGCCGGGCTGCCGAAGAGATTGGGCCAGCGACGTGTGCTCGCACTCGCATCTCTCGGTCGGGTGCGAGTTCTTATTTGATCCTACCTCTTCGGGTTGAACCTGCATCGATTCGACAGGAGCGACCTTCATTTCTCAACCAATAGATGAGCGAGGAGGTGGTGGATCATGTTGTTCTTCCTCCGACAGCTGTTCCGACGGGAGGACGGCCAGGGCCTGGTGGAGTACGGCCTGATCATCGCTCTTGTGGCACTGGTCGTCGTAGGGCTGCTTACGCAGCTCGGAGACACGCTGTGGGACAAGTTCAACGAAATCATCGAAGCCCTGACAAATCCCGGCGGGACCGGCACTTAGTAGCTAGACCTTGACACAATTGAACGCTCCAATCCCCACTATAACGTACCTCCGTGCCCATGGCCCTACTTCACGTCAGGTAGGGCCGCCCCTTTTTATCAACCGGATGGTGATGCCGGTGATCGGTTTGATGAAGCGGTGCAGGCGGTCAATGACCAGCCTGTTCGGTGACAGCGGCCAAAGCCTGGTGGAGTTCGCCTTAGTCATTACGGTCTTGTCGTTACTTCTTCTTGGAATAGTGCAGGTCGGGAGCGCGCTTCACGCCTACATGGTCATATCCCAGGCATCGCGGGAGGGAGCGCGCGTCGGAGTTGTAGGTGGGTCTGACGAGGACGTAATCCAGGCGGTAGTCGCTCAATGCAGTCACCTGGACCAGGACAACCTCAGCGTTCAGGTCATTCCCTCGGGATCTGAGAGAACCCGGGGGTCGGCGCTGCGCGTGAGGGTCGCATACGAGTACGTCGTAGGAGAAGGGCTCATCGCCAGTATCATCGGCGGCAGCCTGACCCTCACCGCAGAGTCTGTGATGAGAGTGGAATGAGGTGTTCGGCATGGGTGTTTTCAGGACAACGGATTCTGAAAGCGGCGCTGTGCTTGTGTTTCTTACCGCTACTCTCGCAGTGCTGCTTGCTATAGGCAGTCTCGTCGTCGATGTCGGCTATGTGTTTGCCCGCCGCACGCAGCTTGCCAATGCAGTCGATGCTGCGTCTCTTGCAGGCGTGCTCGAGTTGCCTTCGGATCCGGTGACCGCGTGGACGATGGCCAGCGACTACCTGACTGCCAACTACGGTTCTGTGGACAACGCATCGGTCGTCATTGGGTCCGACTACTGCTCCGTGTCAGTCTGGGCCAGTGACGAGGTGAAGGTCTTCCTCGGGTCTGTGTTCGGACTGGAATCAGTGGCCATCTCGGCGCGAGCCAAGGCGCAGATAGCTGCCGCGGCTAAGGTCAAGGGCGTCAGGCCTTTCGGCGTGGTCCAGCAAGACTTCGTCTACGGTCAGCCGTATCTACTCAAATCGTCTCCAGGATTAGGCAAGCTGGCGCCCGGCAACTTCGGCGCTCTTGCGCTCGGCGGCAAGGGCGGCAGCAACTATAGGAACAACATCAAGTACGGGTACGACGGGTGGATCGAGGTCGGGCAGCTGATAGAGACAGAGCCCGGCAACGTGTCCGGACCTACCAAGCAAGGTGTCGAGTATTTGCTCGGCGAGTGCAATCACAATCCTCCCTGCACCTACGAAACAGTTAGGCCGGGGTGTCCGAGACTGTTGGTGGTGCCGGTAGTCGAGTCCTTCGACGACGTACACGGCCGTGACTCAGTGACCGTCGTCGGCTTCGCGTGCTTCTTCTTGGAAGGGTACGGAGGCCAGGGAAACGACGCGTATGTTATGGGGCGCTTCCTGCAGCGCCAGATCGACGCGCAGCCGGGCGAGGCAGCTTACTTCGGTGCAAGCGTTGTTCGCCTTACCGAGTGATCTCAGGGAGTTGAGTTGTTCCGCATGAAACGGGGGAAGAGCGGTTGAAGATAAGCAGACGCAGAGCCATGCTCCTCTTGTCCACCGGGGCATCAGCAGTGTTCGCCGGTCTGCTCTACGGCTATCTAAGGAGCGTAGAGCTGACTGCGCGGCCTCCCGTCGTGTCCACCACTCTTGTCGTAGCCGCGAAGACCGACATCCCTGCGCGCAAGCGCCTGTCAAGCGACATGCTGTACATGAAGGAAGTGCCCAGGGGCTTTGCCTTTGCAGATGAGTTTGCCTCCATCTCGGATGTCGAAGGGCGAGTGACGAAGTCTGAGATACTCACGGGGGAGCCAATACGTGAGAGCAGACTGGTTGCCAGGGACGAGCTGTCGTCTCTAAGCCTGGAACTCCCGCCGGACAAGCGAGCCGTGACGGTTAGGGTCAACGAGATAGTCGGAGTGGCTGGATTTGTCAAGCCGGGAGACCGAGTAGACGTAATGAGTACGTTTTCGGTAGGGACCAGAGGAGAGTACCTGACGACGACTGTTGTCGAGGACGTTTACGTGATCGGAGTCGCTCAGGAGCTGACTGCCGACGAGGACAAGCCGGCAAAGCTCGTAAGCAGCGTGACCCTTGCGGTGAACCCGGAAGCTGCCGCCCGGGTGGTTCTCGCCGAGGAAACGGGAACCATCAGGCTCGTTCTCAGGCCGCAGGAGGGCTGGACAACAGCACGAGCAAAAGCCTCTACTCTGGACTTGGTTGGTTCCCAGTACGCGCACCTCTTCCGCGAACCGGTCGAATCCGACCGAGGAGGGAGTACTGCAGCGTCGCCTGGGCTTGACGGACAGGCCGCGCCGGACAAAGCTCTCGGGACGGACGGACAGTCTCACACTGGGAGCCCGCAGTTGGCCGGCCTCGGGCTTGACCAATACGCAGTAGTGCAAGTGATCAGAGGCACACATGTAACGGATGTTGTCGTAGCAAAGGAGGAACAACGATGATTCCGACTAGAGCCGGGCGATTCTTCAGGCGGGCAGCAAGGAGCTGCGTCTCATCGCTGTGCATCCTGCTGGTCTTGCTCTTTGCCGCGTTCGACTGCAGCGGGTCGGAGGTGCCGAGCGAGCTAGGAGACCAGCCGCTGGTGACTCAGCTGCTCGAGATGGCGATCCCCGTTGGTGAGACCCGCATAGTCCCTGTGAGTCAGGTCACCAGAGCGGCAGTGGGCGATCCGTCTATTGTCGACATCGTCGTGATTGGACCTGACCTGATACTGGCCAATGCGAAGGCCCCGGGCAAGACGTCGCTGCACTTCTGGACCGATTCCGGAGTGGAGTTTGTCACCGTGACATCCTATCGCGATCTGTCAGAAGTCATAGGTCAGGCCGCAGAGCTGATCGGAGTGGATACGGTTCGCCTGACTCCCGCCGGCTCTTCGGTGATCCTCGAAGGCTTTGTCGAGTCAAGCGAGCAAAAGGAACGCATAGTCAAGATCGCCGCTGCATACTTCGGCGATGTCGTCGATCTCCTCAAGGCGCCCGGTGCTGCTGGATCGACCGAAGACGAGCAGATCAGGGATGGGATCCTCAGCCTGATAGGCGGGGTCGACATCGACGTGAAGGTGGTCCGAGGAAAGGCGTTGCTGACCGGAGTCGTCAGCAGTGCGTCTGACAAGCACGCTGTCGAAGCGATCGCCAGGCTCTATGTCGACGAGGTGATCAGTCTCATCAACGTCAAGGTCGACGAGGATAAGGCGCCGGAGGGCAGGCCGTCAGAGCCCCAGCCGGCCGAGCCCGGCGTAGGGCAGCTTGCTGCGGTACAGGTGATCAGAGGAACCGAGGTGACCAGCGTCGTCGCGTCAAGGGAGGAGCAGCTATGACTCCGACAATGGGAGAGCGGTTCCCCACTAAAGGCGGTCGGGTTGCAGCCGCAGCATGCTTTGCCTTTTTGGCGCTGGTCTTGGCCTTCGCGGAGTGTGCGGCATCTGAACCGCCGGCCGGGGCATCAGCCCAGGACGAGATGACTCGGCAGCTCGAGATGGAGATTCCCGTAGGCGAGACTCGGATCGTCCCGCTCACAGGCGTGATCAGGGCCGCAGTGGGCGACCCGTCCATAGTCGACATCGCAGTGATCGGACCTGACCTGATACTTGCCAACGCGAAAGCGCCGGGCAAGACCTCTCTTCATCTCTGGACTGACTCCGGGGTCGAGTTCGTTACAGTCACGTCTTACCTCGACCTCACTGCTGCAATAGAGCAGGCGACGGAGCTGATCGGGATCGGCACAGTGCGGCTGACTTCTGTCGGTTCTTCGGTGATTCTGGAGGGGTCGGTAGATTCGCAGGAGCAGAGAGATCGCGCGCACAAGATTGCGTCAGCGTTCTTCGAGGATGTCGTAGACCTGGTGAGCGTTCCTGGTGGCGAGGAGCCCACGGTCTCTGCAGCTACGGAGGAAGGCACAAGTCTTGCATCAGGTGGAGGCACCGAGTCATCTGAGTTGCCCGGCGCGACGACCGGTGTCGCCCGACGTGCTAGAAGCATTTTTGAGGAGAACCTGGGCGGGGTCCCCAAGATCAAAGTCGCTGATGCACTCGACTCGCTTCTCTCAGAAGAGCGTGTGGACTCCAGGTTCTTCGGCGAGAAACTGGTGATCGAGGGACAGGTGGAGGACCAGAACGCAAAGGAGCGCCTGGACACTCTCGTATCCGAGTGTTGGGAGGACGCGGTGACGATCGTAGATGTGTCAGATCCGCTCCAGGTGCTCATCCGTGCACTGATAGTTGAGGTGGACAGGTCAGACCTGGCCCAGATCGGGATTACGGGCGGCACGTGGGACCCCTCCATCGGCGATGTGCTCCCGTGGACAGTCGTACTGCAAAATGTGGTCGCCGACATCTGGAGTCCAATGGCCGGACGGTTCCCCGCTGCAAGACTGCGAGCGCTTGAGCGGGACGGATCGATTCGGATTCTAGCAGCTCCCAGCCTCTTGACGGTGAGCGGCGGCGAAGCGAGCTTCCTGGCAGGCGGCGAGATACCGATATACCTGGGGGTCAGTGACGGCAGGGTCGTATTTGAGTGGCGGGAGTACGGCGTACTGCTTCATGTCAAGGCGACGGTCGACAGGTTAGGGCTGATCTCGCTCGACATCGAGCCGGAGGTTACAGAGATCGATCCGGACCGAGGGCTGAGAGTTGGAGACTATGTCATACCCGCTTTCACAGCCCGCCGCGTCAAGACATCTGTGGTCGTTCACGACGGCCAGACTATAGCGATCGGCGGGCTTCTCAGCACGAAAGTCACGAAGATCGTGGAGAAGCTGCCGGTTTTGGCTGACCTGCCGATCATCGGAGCGCTGTTTCAGAGCACGAGCTTTCAGAAGGGCCAGACGGAGCTGATCGTACTCATCACTCCGGAGATCGTCAGGGCGAGCGAGTCAGCAGACCCAGGCAGTCTGATAGCCCCTGACATGGAGGATATACCGGCAAGCTTGAGGTAGGTGCGGGTGAGGAGCATTGAGCAATCCGATCGATGTCTTGATAGTAGACGACGTGGCTGAGACCAGGCAGAACGTTCGCACACTGCTCTCATTCGAGCCGGATATCCGAGTTGTAGGCGAGGCGGCGAACGGAAGAGAAGCCGTCGCTCTTGCAAAACGGTTGCGGCCCGGCGTGATCCTGATGGATATCAACATGCCTGTCGCAGACGGCATCGAGGCCGCAGAAGCGATCAGCAGAGAACTGCCCTCTGCAAGCGTGGTGATTATGTCGGTGCAGGGTGAGTACGAGTATCTCCGAAAGGCGATGGCTGCAGGCGCGAGGGACTATCTCGTCAAGCCTTTCACTGCAGAGGAGCTCGCGCAGTCGGTTCGCAGGACGGGCGAGAGGCACTCGGACGCGGCAGCAGGACTGCGAGGACCGGACCATCCCGGACGGCCGAGCCCCAGAGGCAGAGTAGTCACAGTATTCAGCACCAAGGGCGGCATAGGGAAGACCTGCATCGCCGCAAATCTGTCAGTCGCCCTGAGGCAGTGCACGGGCAGCAAGGTGTGCGCAGTCGATCTCGACCTTCAGTTCGGAGACATGGCGGTGCTCTTGGATCTGCAGCCGAGCCGCACGCTCGCGGACCTGGCCCGTGAGGAGACCATGGACTCGAGTTCAGTGTTGTCGTGCATGCTTCTCCACGAGTCAGGCGTCGAGCTTCTCGCAGCGCCGGCTCGACCCGAGCAGGCCGAAATAGTCACTGGAAAGCATGTCGACGCAGTCCTGCGATACCTCAGGGAGTCGTACGATTACGTCGTGGTCGATACGCCGCAGTCGTTTCAGGATCCTCTGCTGGCCGCTCTGGACCTATCCGACATGATTCTGCTGGTCGTGACTCTTGACGTGCCGACCATCAAGAGCGTCAAGCTCTGCATGGAAGTGATGGATTCGCTCAGATACCCTCCTGAAAAGACAGTGCTGGTGCTCAATCGCTCTTCACGGCAGATAGGGGTCAGGATCGATGACCTGGAGACGGCGCTGGGCCGCAAAGTCGACTTTCACATCCCGAGCGACGGCAGGCTGGTGGTTCCATCTGTCAACAGCGGCGTTCCGTTCGTTCGCAGCCATCCGTCGGCTCGCATTTCCAGAGCTGTGACTGAGCTCGCTCTGTTCGTAGCGCGGCAGAACGGCTGGAGCGAAAAGCGTCCGCAGCTGGCACCCGGAAACGCATTGCAGTCGATCGGGCGAAAGCTGTTTAGAAAGCGGGATTCGGCACCAACCATTCAGCCTCTCGGGCGAAGGGAGTGACCTGGCTGTGTCGTTGCTCGAGCGACTGAAACAGACAGACCGTCGGGAGTCGGCAGGCGACCCTTCACAGCATAAAGCCCCCAGCAGGCGCGTGGACGACGGAAGGATCCAGCTCAAGCAGAAGATCCACGAGACCCTGATCGAGGAACTGGGCGGCGAGCTTCTGAACAGCGATGCGGATGACGCGATTGACGAGCTGCGGAACAGGGTCCGCCGGATCACATTCGATTTTGTCGACTCAAGCGGCGCGGGACTGCCTGATCAAGACAAGGAAGCCCTGTACTCGGAAGTGCTCGATGAGATCGTGGGTTTTGGGCCGATCACGCCGCTTCTTCAGGATCCCGAGATCACTGAGGTCATGGTCAACGGACCGCATCAAGTGTATGTGGAGCGAGGAGGAAAGATCGAGGCGACTGCTGTGCGCTTCCGAGATGCAGATCACGTGCTGCACACGATCGAGCGAATCGTTGCTCCCATCGGAAGGCGCATCGACGAGGGAAGTCCGATGGTCGACGCCAGGCTGCCGGACGGTTCCCGCGTCAACGCAATAATCCCTCCGCTTTCGCTGGTGGGCCCGTGCGTGACCATACGCAAGTTCTCAAAGGATCCTTTCTCGATCGACGATCTGATAGCCTTCGGGACACTGTCGCGGCAGATGGCGGATTTCCTCGAGGCCTGCGTGAAGTCGAGGCTGAACATAATCGTGTCAGGCGGGACGGGCAGCGGCAAGACCACGTTGCTGAATGTCTTGTCCTCGTTCATTCCTCCGGACGAACGGATAATCACGATCGAGGACTCCGCAGAACTGCAGCTGCGCCAGGAGCATGTGATCACGCTCGAGACCAGGCCTCCGAACATCGAGGGCAGGGGAGCCGTGAGCATGCGGGACCTGGTCAGGAACTCGCTCAGAATGCGGCCGGATCGGATCGTAGTCGGCGAGGTCAGGAGTGGCGAGGCTCTCGACATGCTGCAGGCGATGAACACCGGCCACGACGGCTCGCTCACTACCGCCCACGCCAACTCCCCCAGAGACTTGCTTTCGAGGCTGGAGACTATGGTTCTGATGGCGGGAATGGACATTCCGATGAAGGCGATCAGAGAGCAGATCGCGTCGGCTGTCGACCTTGTCGTCCAGACGGCTAGATTGAGGGATGGGTCGCGGCGCATCACACACGTGACAGAGGTTCAGGGAATGGAAGGCGACGTCATCACTCTTCAGGACATATTCGTGTTCACTCAGACAGGCATAGATGCGACCGGGCGTGTCCAAGGCCATCTGAGGCCCACGGGGATCAGGCCCTCGTTCTATGAAACGCTGATAGCCAACGGCGCAACTGTGCCGCTCGAAACATTCTTCGATATGCGGTAGCCGGGACAGTGGTTTAGCCGTAGTTCCGTCGCCGTGGCTTTGCCGTCGCTGCTACAGTGGCTTCGACGAAGCATTGGAAGCGATTTCGCTCGAGAGGTGGTGACTGGCTCTTGGCGGCAGCTCTATCGTTGATGGGATTCCTTGCTCTGTGGCTGTTGCTCAACTCGGTGATTGTCGTCACACAGGACAGCAGAGAGAGCTGGGAACAGAAGAGACTGCTGAAGTACATCCGTCAGCTTGACTCGAGCGGCCCGGATGCCGTGGCGGCCCGCGGCCTGGCGGTCGCCCGGAAAGCAGTGGAGGGTCTCTTCTCGCGGCTGATGAAGGGCAAAGCGTCTGAGAGCTGGCTCTCATCTCAGCTCGAGCTCAGCGACGTCCCGCTCAAGGCGTCTGAGTTTGCCGCGATCAACGGCGCTGTCGCGTGCGCTGCAGGGCTTACGGCGAGGATGTGCGGAGGCGGCGCACTTCGGGTTTCGCTTGCACTCGCGTTGGGCACTCTGGCCCCTCTCGTCTACCTGAGGGTGCGAATGGTGCGCAAAGCTCGACGGTTCAGCGCCCAACTTGCTGACGCTCTAGTGCTGATCTCCGGTTCACTCAGAGCCGGCCACAGCTTCCTGCAAGCTCTTGAGGTAGCTGCGAGAGAGACGTCGCCGCCTGCTTCACGCGAGTTCTCCAGGGTGGTCAAGGAGCTGAGCCTCGGCGCACCGTTCGAAGACGCACTTGCCAACCTCGGCCGCAGAGCCGGCTCCAAAGATCTCGAACTCGTGATCACGGCCGTCTTGATCCAGAGGCAAGTAGGAGGCAATCTGGCAGAGTTGCTTGATACGGTTGCCGAGACCATTCGTGAGCGGGTTCGCATACAGGGCGAGATTCGAACGCTGACCGCGCAGGGGCGGGCGTCGGGTCTCGTCATATCCGTGCTTCCTCTGGTTCTGGCCGGAATGATGTCGGTCGTGAACCCGGGATACCTCATGCCGCTGGTAAGGCACCCGCTGGGCTGGCTGCTGCTTGTCTGCGCCGGCGGCGGAATGCTGATAGGGATCTACCTGGTAAACCGGATTGCGAGGATTGAGGTCTGATGGCGATTGCGTTGTCCGTTCTCGCGTTCTGCACGATGGTCCTTACGCTCCGGACCGTGTTCTCTCAATTCGACTCGGGTGAGGATCTCATCGCTCGGCGTCTGAAGACCCTAACCGTTGCGCCGACGGTGGACTTGAGAAAGGTTGAGCTGAGTGCGCCTGTGTGGGAGCGGCTTGTCGTGCCGCCGGTCCGGTGGTTCGTCGAGCAGGTTTCGAAGAGGACTCCGCGTCAGATTCTCGATGAGACGAGGGCTAAGCTGGAGGCTGCGGGAAACCCCTGGAACATGAAGCCTGTGACCTTCGTTGCTATCAAGGCTTTGTTGACACTGGTCGTGCCGGGTTGCTTCCTGGTTCTGACCGCTCCATTCGATCCAAGAAAGGGCGTCTTCTTTGCCCTCTGCATTTCGCTAGCCGGCTACGCGATTCCGGAGTTCGCAGTCGGGCGGAAGAGGACGCAGCGCGACAAGACGATCGAGAAAGACCTTCCAGACGCACTGGACCTGCTAACAATAAGCGTCGAGGCCGGGCTGGGTTTCGACTCGGCTTTGGCAAAGGTCGCAGAGCGCATGGGCGGCCCTATAGCCAAGATGTTCGACCATCTGCTCGCAGAGATCAGGCTAGGGAAGCCCAGGCGTGAAGCGCTCCGAGAACTGGGAAGGCGAGCTGGCGTGAGAGATCTGGCCACAGTCGCCAGCGCGATCGTTCAGGCGGATCAGCTTGGCATAAACATAGGAAGCGTCTTGCGTATCCAGTCTGACTTGATGCGCACGAAGAGACGCCAGAAAGCAGAGGAGAAGGCGATGAAGGCACCGATCAAGATGGTCCTTCCTCTCGTCGTGTTCATATTCCCTGCGCTGTTTGTCATTCTTCTAGGCCCTGCTGTAGTCCACGTGATCACTACTTTCGGCGGGCGGTAGGGTCTGCGTTGCAGGAGAGGAGATGGTAGTGTGAGCAACGTGGTGAGTGTCCGAGTCGTGGCGCCTAAGAGCAAAGGACAAGAGGCGGCCAAGGCGAAGATCGCGCGCACTCCCGTAGCCAAGGCTATCGGGCTGCTGGGTCGCAGGCGTATCTCACCGCACGATGGCATGCTTCTGTGGCGGTGCCGGGCAATACACACAGCATTCATGAAGTTCGCCATAGATGCGGTGTTCCTAGACCGGAGCCTTCGCGTCGTCGGCGTCAGCCCCTGCGTGAAGCCCTTCCGCATCGTCGTAGGACCTGAGGGAACCCGGCATGTCTTGGAGCTTCCATCAGGTGCAGCAGAGCAGATGCGCCTGTTCCCTGGGTGCAGTCTGTCGCTTTCTTCAGCTGACGTGTGATTTTCGCCGCTCCTGTGTTTTCATCCTCGCCTTCGCCGGCGGCCTCGCTTACACTGTTATTGGACGACCGGTGAGGACGGGGGCTGGAGATGCTGCGCTCTTCAGGCGTGTACTTGCGCGGGAGCGGAGGCGGGCGTCGGGCAGCGCCTCTACTAGCGCTTGTGTCTGACACAAGCCTGTTCGACTACTCACTTGACCTCTGTCGTGCGCACCTATGCCCTCAACACCTGAAGGATTGCTTAGGGCAGACAGGAATCCTGCTGTCTGGTATGCGTCCTGCTGATTCGTTCAGACTGCGCAATGTCATGCGGCTCCTGGCTCCCGCGCTGGAGTTCATATTGTCCGCCACACCCGAACCGGCGAGAGAGCACGCCGCCTTGTTGCGACTCAAGAAGGCGGCGTCGCTCTCTGCGCTTGGGCTTTTCCTGCGTGCATTTTCGTTTGGCAGGACTGCTGCAGTGAGGCTGGTCGAGGACTTGGCGTCCGATGCGGTGCCACGCCGGCCGGCCGAAATTCTCGCACGCCGGGCACACCTAGTTGCTGACGTCCTTTCCGGCCGGGTCTTAACGTTTTTCGAACTCGCAACAAGCCTTGCGTCCATGGGTGAAACCCAGGACCACGATGCAACGAGAATAGCAGTCGATTCGCTCTCCATTGCCGGCCGGTTGGACATGGTGCCCGGCGTACTACAGACATGGACTGGGCGGGCCCGTTGCTCGAGGTGTGGCTCGCAGTCTGAAATCCAGTATATGGCCAAGTGCGAGATATGCAAGAGCAGATGCGCGATGTGTCTCTGTTGCAGCTCTCTCGGATTGATAACGTCCTGCACTTGGCTCCTGCACGTTCCTGCCGGAGACAGCTCCCATCTTGTCGCCGAGGACCGCAGCCGGCCGTCGAGCGTCACCCTTAACATCCCATTTCAGCTGACCAAAGCTCAGAGAAGAGCCTCGAAACAGGTCCAGGAGTTCGTGAGCGACCGTCGATCCAGGGAGTTCTTGATATGGGCGGCCTGCGGCTCGGGCAAGACTGAGGTGGTGTGCGGCGCGATCGAGTCCGTGCTGAACAGAGGCGGGACGGTTCTCTACGTCGTGCCCAGACAGTCTGCAGCGGGCGATATCCACGCGAGACTCGACAGGTTCTTCAGAGGGGTCAGGATCGGACTGCAGTCGGGCAAGAGGCGTGTAGCAGCTCAGGGGTCAAGATTTCTCGTGTGCACTGCGCATCAGACCCTCAGGTTCAGACATGCCGCAGACCTGGTGGTGTTCGACGAAGTGGACGCATACCCGTGCGTGCCAGGCGGCTTTCTCGAAAACGCAGTAAGGCGCAGCGCCCGCCGTGACGGGAAGATCGTGTATCTCACTGCTACGCCCGATTCGGCCATGTTTGAAAGGATTCGCAACAGGTCTCTGCCTTTTTGCCTGATCTCGACCAGGCACCACGGGAGGCCCGTTCCTGTGCCAATAGTGCTGTGTGTTCGCACGACTGAGCCGCGTGTGAGACGGCGCGGCTTCCCGGGAACCCTTGCCGCCGGTCAAGGGTGTCTCCTTGGCGAGGTCAACCGACATGAAGCTGATAGCGGATTGAGAGGCGCAAATGCGGCACAGACCGGGTTGCCCAAACAGTGTCTGCGGGCGCTCGTCGAACGAGCCGGATCGCACTCTGGAAGAACAGCAGCGCACTTCGAAGCGTCAACAACCTTCCACCGACACGAACTCTGCCTTATTTGTGCTGCCGCCGTGGACCGGTCTCCGACACTCGTCTTTGTGCCTACGATACGGCTGGTAGAGCAGGCTCGGAGTCTCCTCTGCGAGGTCTCTGAGGATTGCTGGCCTGCAGCAAGGTGGGGATTCTGTCACTCGAAGACGTCGGACAGTGAGGATGTCTTGAGGCAGTTGAGAGAGGGTTCGATTACATCGGCAGTGACCACCACGGTTCTCGAACGTGGTGTCACCATCCCCGGAGTCGATGTGATCGTTTTGAGAGCCGACTCGAGTGTGTTTGACGCGCGTTCGCTGGTCCAAATGGCCGGCAGGGCGGGCCGCACGTCCGAGTGCCCGACAGGTCGCGTCATCTTCGTTGTCGAGCGGACGAATCGGGAGGTGGAGGCCGCGATCAAGATGATTGAGTTCATGAACGACAGGCTGGTCCGTTGATGAAACGCTTTCTTAAACCCAGATCCGAAATGCTGAAGGCGGTGCTCGACAGCGCCAAGGGTGTGTTGACGGCTCGCCGAAGGTGCAGTCTGTGTGCAGGCGTCTTCCGAGACGAGCTCCCATGTTGCCTCTGTCGCGATTGCTGGGAACGTCTGCAGCGATGGGAGGGCGATGTCTGCAGCGTGTGCCGGAAGCCCCTGATGCCTTGCAGTCCGGTCAGGGCAGGGGAACGCCGAGACTGCATGCACTGCTCCGATTGCTGCCGCCGCAGCACATTCTTAGATTCCACCGTGTACATAGCCCTCTACTCGGGATGCCTGAGAGAAGCCATCCGGAGTCTGAAGTACAGGGGATTTGTGCATCTGGGAGCTGCTCTTGGGAGCATCCTGGGAGAGGCATTCGAGTGCAGTCTAGGGTCTAGATTCAGGGGTGTGGTGATCCCCATTCCGCTTCACCCGAAGCGGCTCTATGAAAGAGGCTTCAACCAGGCCGAGTCGATTGCTCGAGGGTTTGCTGCTGCCATTGGGGCCAAGCTCGTGACCGATGGGCTTGAAAAAGCCAGGGAAACTGCAGATCAGAAGCAACTCGGTGCCGGTTTGAGGGCGCGGAACGTCAGGGGAGCGTTCGCAGTGACGGCAGTGCCGGCCATCGCAGGCAGGGATGTGGTGTTGGTGGACGACGTCATGACCACCGGGTCCACTCTGAACGAGGCCGCCCGCGTTCTCAGGAACTCGGGAGCCAGGAGGGTCTTCGGGGCGGTCTGTGCGTCCGGACTTGGCCAGCCGTGCGGCTGCCGGCAAGGCAACAGGATACTGTCGGGCAGAGTGGAATAGACTATACGATGCTTGCGTGTGTACCGAAGTCTGGTGGCATCTGGGGGGTGTTGGCGGATTGTTCGCAGACTGGCATACAGTGGGTATGGCCGACATCGTTCAACGGCTGGGAACCGATTTGAAGGCGGGGCTGAGCTCAGACCAAGTCCAAGGGGCGAGACTTCAATACGGCCCAAATGAGTTGGCTGAAGACAAGAGGGTCAGCGTCGCTGCGCTGCTCTTCGCACAACTGAAGGAGTTCTTGATCTTGCTCCTGATAGCTGCGGCAATCATCTCGGCCGCGGTCGGCGAAGTAGTAGACGCGATAGTCATCATTGCCATCGTTGTGCTCAGTGCAGTGTCGAGCGTCATTCAGGAACTCAAGGCCGAGAAGGCGATAGAGGCTCTCAAAAAGATGAGCGTCTCAACCGCAAGAGTCATTCGCGGCGGCAGGGAGCAGAGGATTGCCGCTTCAGAGCTGGTGCCCGGAGATATTATGGTGCTCGAGGCAGGTGACAGAGTGCCTGCGGACGGCAGGATCTTTGAGGCTGTCGATCTCAGGGCAGACGAATCCCTTCTGACTGGGGAATCAACGCCTGTCGAGAAGAGCACGATAGACACCCTCGATCCCGGCGTTTCACTCGGCGATCGCTCGAACATGCTGTTCTCCTCAACGACGGTCCTCACTGGACGCGCGCTTGCAGTGGCAGTAGCTACTGGGATGCGCACGGAAGTAGGCAAGATCGCCTCGATGATGACTGAGCTCGAGCAGGAAGAAACGCCGCTTCAGAAACGTTTGGCCGCTCTTGGCAAGCGGCTCGGCATGATCGGAGTCTCTATCTGCGCTCTCATCTTTCTCATAGGCGTGGTTCGGGGAATTGGGATCTTCGAGATGTTCATGACGTCCATCAGCCTGGCCGTGGCTGCGGTGCCGGAGGGACTGCCTGCGATCGTCACCGTTGTTCTGGCGTTGGGCGTCCAGAGGATGAGCCGTGAGAACGCAATCGTCAGACGGCTGTCTGCGGTTGAGACTCTCGGGTCCGCCACGGTCATCTGCTCAGACAAAACGGGCACTCTGACTCAGAACAAGATGACCGTGCGCAGAGTGGCTACGTTTGACAGCGTCCTAGATGTTGCTGCCGAGGAAGCCGGTTCTGACGGCCTGCTCGGCCCAGCCGATCCGGCGACGGGCTTGACCGGGGGTTGCGAGCTGCAGCGCCTCATCGAAGCGTCAGTATTGTGCAACAACTCGTCTCTCGATTTCTCGGACGAGGGGTCGGGACCGCCCGGAATCCTGGGAGACCCAACTGAAGGAGCGCTCCTGATCCTCGGCCTTCGTTTTGGGCTGCGCAGAGAGGGGCTGCTGTCAACATATCCCCGCATTGCGGAGATACCGTTTGACTCGGATCGCAAGAGGATGACAACCGTTCACTCTGACGCCGGCACGGCGGTAGCCTACGTAAAGGGCGCTTTCGACTCCGTGATCGAGCTCTCGAGCCATCACCTTGCATGCGGCGAAGAGCGTCCGCTGGATGACCGCTCGCGCACCTATTGGCGGACTGTCAACGACGAACTGGCAGGAAGCGGGATGCGAGTCTTGGCCGTAGCAATGAGGAAGCTCGGTGACGCTGACGCTTACTGCGGCCGGGCTCTTAGGCAGGAAGAGATCGAGTCGTCGCTGACGTTCATAGGGCTCGTGGCGATGATCGATCCCCCGAGGGAAGAGGCGCTGCTTGCGGTGCAGCGATGCAGGACGGCCGGCATCATACCTGTAATGATCACCGGCGATCACGCGTCAACCGCGTCCGCCATCGCACGAGAGCTTGGAATCCTGGGCGGCTACGGCCGCGTGCTCGGCGGAACTGAACTGGATTCCATGTCCGATGACGCACTGGAGCGGGACGTTCTGCAATTCAGGGTTTACTCCAGAGTCTCGCCTCATCATAAGATGAAGATAGTGACAGCCCTGCAGAAGAGCGGCGAGATCGTGGCGATGACAGGAGACGGCGTCAATGACGCTCCTGCACTGAAGAAGGCGGACATAGGCGTTGCGATGGGTGTGACCGGAACGGACGTCGCCAAAGAAGCCAGCGACATGGTGCTCGCAGATGACAACTTCGCCACGATAGTGAACGCAATAGAGCAAGGACGGGTCATCTTTGACAACATCCGCAAGGCGGTGTATTATCTCGTATCGTGCAACACCGGTGAGCTGATTGCCATTTTGGCTGCTATCGTAGTCGGGCTTTCGCGGCCGCTAGAGGCCATCCAGATTCTCTGGGTCAACCTGGTCACGGACGGACCGCCTGCGCTGGCACTAGGGGTTGAGACGGGCGAGCCAGACACGATGCGGCGGCCGCCGCGGGATCCCAAGGAGGGCGTGTTCACTCGCGACGGGGTTTGGGCAGTCTTCGCATATGGTCTCTGCATGGGCATCCTGACCTTGATCGGATACTATGTCGGATCCCGCTCTGCGAGTCCTGATGCGGTGGCGGCGGGGAGAACGATGGCGTTTGGCGTCCTTGTCTTCGCTCAGCTCTTCCATGCGTTCAACATCCGGTGTGGGATCGGATCGGTGTTCACGCGCTCACCGCTGGGAAACCGGCCTCTGCTGCTGTCTCTGGCCGCTTCCGTCGCGCTGCAGCTGGTCGTGATGCTCTATCCGCCCCTCATGCGGGTGTTCAAAGCAACTGAGCTGGCCGGCTGGCAGTGGGCGGCAGTGGTCGGACTTGCAGCTGTGATGGTGCCTGCTGCTGAGTGCGTGAAGTGGATCCTGCGACGATTGGGCGGCAGGGCGGCGAGAGGCGGGGTACAGGTGTGAGTGCGGGCCAGGAAGCAGGGTGGGTCACACGCGCGGATGCGGGCCGGAAGGCAGGGCGGAATGCGGGCTTGAGTGCGAGGCCGGCCGCTGGTCCAGGCATCCCGGCAGCCGGGAAGGACTTCGACCGGCGAAGTTGAAGTACAGCTAAGAAACCCAATATGCAGGGAGTGTTGTACGCTTTGAACCGTGAGAATGCTGCAAGACCGCGGGAGCGTCAGACCGCAATCTGAGTCCGGTTTGTTTTGTCTTGGCACTTGCATGACAGAAAGGAGTTGGCAGGCATGGGCATTGTCGTCAGCGGGCAGAATGTGGACATCACGCCGGCCCTCAAGCAATACGCAGAGAAGAAACTCAAGAAGCTGCAGAAGTTCTTCGACGATCGAGAGGTCGAGATTGAGGTAATCCTCAAGGTCCAGCGCGAGCTTCATGTCGCGGATATCACGATTCAGGTGGGCGGACTGTTGGTTCGCGGAGAAGGCAAGACGGACGACATGTACGCGTCTATCAACGTTGCGGTTGACCGCATCGAGAGGCAGATCCGCAAGTACAAGACCAGGATCAACCGGCGTATGCGCAAGCTCGATGCTCAGGCAGCCGGGGTGGCTGTTCCAGCACAGGCGGAAAGCGACGAGGCGGACGAGCCGAGACTGGTCAAGACGAAGAGGTTCGATGTCAAGCCGATGTCAGTCGAGGAGGCCATCATGCAGATGGAGCTTCTGGGTCACGACTTCTTCGTCTTTCGAAACGACTCTACCGGCGGAGTCAACGTGGTGTATCGCAGGAACGACGGCGACTACGGACTCATAGAGCCCGAGTCAAGGTGAGAAGGAAAGCAGATGCTGGGTTTGGTCAAGAACTTGTTTGACAACACAGTCAGGACACTTCGTCGTATGGAGCGCGTTGTCGGCGAGATCAACGCGCTCGAGCCTGCTATATCGAGCCTTTCCGACCGTGACCTCGCAGCGAAGACCGATGAGTTTCGCAGGAGGCACCAAGGCGGAGAGTCGCTGGATAGGCTGCTCCCTGAGGCATTTGCGGTCGTCCGAGAGGCGGGAAGCCGCAGGCTCGGCTTGTGGCAGGTGTTCGATCCCGAGTTCGGCTTCGACCCGGCGATCCTGAGCCCTGGCTGCCAAGAGGAATACCGGACTGCCAGTGACGCGCTGGCCTCAGGACGCCCGGCGGAGCAGATTCATCTGTCCGCCGACTTCTACCGTGAGTTGAGAGCGTACAGGCAGGATCCCGACTTCCTCCAGCGCGCCTTCGACGTGCAGCTCATCGGCGGAATGGTCCTGCACGAGGGCAGAATAGCTGAGATGAAGACGGGCGAAGGCAAGACCCTGGCTGCCACCCTTCCGGTGTACCTCAATGCCCTTGCTGGGAGGGGCGTTCATGTAGTCACTGTTAATGACTACCTGGCACAGAGGGACGCTCAATGGATGGGCCGGATATACAAGTTCCTGGGGATGTCGGTAGGAGTCATAGTCCACGGGCTGACCACGCAGGAAAGACGTTCGGCGTACGCTTCGGACATAACCTACGGGACGAACAACGAGTTCGGTTTTGATTACCTTAGAGACAACATGGTGGTTGATCCGCAGGAACTGGTGCAGCGGGAGCTGCACTATGCGATAGTGGACGAGGTTGACAGCATCCTGATAGACGAAGCCAGAACTCCGCTGATCATCTCGGGCCAGGCGGAGAAGTCAACCGGGCTGTACCAGAGGTTCGCGTCGCTTGTGCCGATGCTGAGGCGCGATGCCGACTACACAGTCGACGAGAAGGCGCGGACCGTCGCGGTGACTGAGGAAGGCGTGGAGAAGGTCGAGAGGCTGCTCGGAGTCGAGAACCTATATGACCCGGCGAACATCGAGCTCACGCATCACCTGCAGGAAGCGCTCAAAGCGCACGCGCTGATGAAGCGCGACAGGGACTACGTCGTCAAAGACGGGCAGGTGATCATTGTCGACGAGTTCACCGGCCGCTTGATGTTCGGAAGGCGGTACAGCGGCGGGCTGCACCAGGCGATCGAGGCGAAGGAGAGAGTCAAGGTCGAAGATGAGAACCAGACTCTTGCCTCCATTACGTTTCAGAACTACTTCCGGATGTACGAGAAGCTCGCAGGGATGACCGGTACGGCCAAGACCGAGGAAGAGGAGTTCCGCAAGATATACGGGATGGACGTAGTGGTCATACCGACCAACAGGCCTATGATCAGGATAGATCATCCCGATGTGGTGTACAAGACGAAGCGGGCCAAGTTCGATGCGATCGTGCGCGAGATCGAGGAGCTTCACTCAGAGGGAAGGCCGATCCTGGTAGGAACCATCGCCATTGAGACTTCAGAGATGCTCAGCGAGATGCTGCGGAAACGAGGCATCCCGCACCAGGTGCTGAACGCCAAGTACCATGAAAAAGAGGCCGAGATCATCAAAGGAGCGGGCCAGCTCGGGGCAGTCACCATCGCCACGAACATGGCCGGGCGAGGAACCGACATCCGTCTAGGGAAGGGAGTCGCAGACCTCGGCGGGCTTCATGTGCTGGGCACGGAGAGACATGAGAGCAGGCGGATAGACAACCAGTTGAGAGGCCGTTCGGGCAGGCAGGGCGACGCTGGTTCGTCGAGGTTTTATGTGTCTCTCGAGGACGATCTGATGCGACTCTTCGGCGGGGAGACTATCAACAATGTGATGGAGAAACTCGGCTGGGAGGAGGACCAGCCGATAGAACACCAGTACATCACGAAGGCTATAGAGAGGGCCCAGAAGAGGGTCGAAGCCAGGAACTTCGACATCAGGAAGCATGTCCTCCAGTATGACGACGTGATGAACCAGCAGCGCGAGGCCATATACGGCCGGCGGAAGGCGATCCTCCACGGCGACGACATTAGGGACGAGGTCCTCGAGATGATAGGTCAGGTATGCTCCGACCTCGTCGAGCAGCACATACCCGACAGGACGCCTCGGGACGAGTGGGACGTAGCCTCGCTGAAGGACAGCCTTCGGAGTGTCCTCGGAGTCCAGGCGGATCCGGCTGAGTGGCTTGAGTCATGCGCCGATACAGACGATCTGAAGCGACGGCTCGAGTCGCTGCTGACGGACGCGTACGAGAAGAAGGAACGGGAGATCGGCCCTGAGCAGATGCGGGTCCTTGAGAGAAGAGTCATGCTCCGCGCGATCGACCTCAGGTGGATGGATCACATGCAGGCGATGGACGACCTGCGCGACGGCATCGGGCTGAGGGCGTACGCTCAGAGGGATCCTCTGACTGAGTACAAGTTCGAGGCGTTCCAGCTGTTCTCTGAGACCATGGCCATGATCAGGCGGGACACCGTATCGACTCTGCTAAGGATAAGGGTCGTGTCTCCGGACGATCTCAGACAGCAGACCTACAGGAACGTCGTCACCAATGACCCGTCAGCGATGGCCGGATCGCAGCTGCCCAAGGTCCGGCAGCGGAAGGTGGAGAAAGTGGGCAGAAACGACCCGTGCCCGTGCGGCAGCGGGAAAAAGTACAAGAAATGCTGTGGGGCCTGAAAGGCAGGCCATTTAGCAATGTGCGGAGGAGTGTACATGCTGAGTCAGCTTCGTTCAGAACTAGAGGAGATGGACAAGACCCTCAACGAAATGAGGGCTTATCTTTGACATAGAGACTCTTGAGAAACGCGCGGCGGAATTGGAGAGCAAGTCAGCTGATCCGGGCTTCTGGAACGACCGCGAGGCGGCTCAGTCTGCGCTGCAGCAGCTCAGCTCGCTTCGGACTCGGATTCAGCGCTGGAAGGGCCCTAGAGACAAGCTCGACGATCTCCTTGTCCTGGCAGAGCTCGCAGAAGAAGAGGACGATGAAACGGTTGCAGGCGAGATAGAGGCGGGGGTCAAGTCTCTCTCTCGCGACATCGAGAAGCTGGAGTTCCAGCTCCTGCTGTCAGGCGAGTATGACAAGAACAGTGCGATCGTGTCGATACACCCGGGAGCCGGAGGCACCGAGTCGCAGGACTGGGCAGAAATGCTGCTGCGCATGTATACCAGGTATGCCGAGAGGTCGGGCTATCGAGTCGACGTCCTCGATCTGCTTCCGGGCGACGAGGCCGGCATAAAGAGCGTGACCCTGGAGATCTCCGGCGCGTACGCCTATGGGTACCTGAGCGCAGAAAAGGGCGTTCACCGGCTTGTTCGCATATCGCCGTTTGATGCAAACGCGCGAAGACACACGTCTTTTGCCTCTGTCGACGTAATGCCCAGCATTGAAGACGATTCGGAGATTGAGATCAACCCGGCTGACCTCCGAATTGACACGTACAGGTCCGGAGGTGCCGGCGGCCAGCACGTCAACAAGACCGAGTCAGCCGTCAGAATCACGCACTTGCCGACCGGAATCGTTGTGCAGTGCCAAAACGAGCGCTCCCAACAAAGCAACCGCCTCACTGCGATGAGGATCCTCAGAGCCAAGCTCGCCGAGCGCAGGCAGCAGGAACAGGAGGAGATGATCGATCATCTCCGCGGCGAGGTAAAGGATATCGCCTTCGGGAGCCAGATACGGTCCTACGTGTTTCACCCGTACAACATGGTCAAGGATCACAGGACCGGAGTCGAAACCGGAAATGTGGCTGCAGTGATGGACGGCGAGTTGTCCGAGTTCGTCGAGGCTTTTCTCAAGTGGAGGGCAGCCCGGCGCCAGGCTCCAGGTACTGACTGAGTTCAAGAGGGGTGGTGAGCCGACTGCGTACTCTGTGGTGTGTGGCGATAGCACTCGCAGTCCTTTGCTCGGCAGCTGTCGCCTTTCAGCGCTGGACAGATGACAGCAGGTACGTGTCTGTCGAGATCTGCGTGGAGTTTGAGTCGGCAGTCGCCCATTCCGACATGCTCGGGTATGCGTCCGTCGCGCCGTATCTCTCTGCTCTCCGCGAGTCGGGTGCAGTCTCGATCGGGATACGCGAGCCCTCCTTCGACGAACTCATAGGCGGCCGAGGTCTGACAGTCTTCACCGGGCTCGAGCTCCTGAACCGCGATGTCCTTACGCCGATTTCTCTGCCTCCGATCAGAGCGCTGATCGATTCAGGGGAGATCAGCACTGACAGCCTGTACCTGCTGCCGGGCGATAGCGACCTGGCTTCGATCCTCAGCCGCTGGTTTGCAGCGACTTCACTCGAGCCCGTATCTGTGGAACTCCTCACTGCAGAGAACCGGTCAGTCATCGAAATCACCGGGAATCCGATGGATATCTCCGGCTGCAGATTCGGACTGCGCACCGAAGATATCAGGCTTGTGCTCGACGCCGGGCTGCAAGTCGTTCCGAGGCTGTCCAACTCCAGGTCGGGTTCTGTCGAAGCCATCGACCTCGCACTCCAGCCGCTTGCTGCTATCCGAGATCTGGGCCCGTTGATCTTCACAGGCACGGAGGTTCTAGGCTATCCACACAACCTCGCATACGTCTCGGGACGGATTCGAGAGCTGAACGCTGCCCCGGCGCTGATCGAGTTCCACGCTCAGCGGGGAACAAGGGACATCGCCGACCAACTCGACCATGAGATCGTAAGGGTCCACAGTATCACGCCTGATGAGTACTCCCACCTGTCGGGCGAAGAAATGCTCGACCGCCTGCTTCGAGCAGTTTCAGAGCGCAATATCCGTCTGCTCTACCTGAGGCCGCACCTCATAGAGGCGCGGTTGGCCGATGGCACTGCACTGGACTTCGTGAGCTCGCTTAGGCACCGGCTTGAGGATGCAGGGTTCAATGTAGGGCCGGCCAGAGCTTATCCGAGCAGACAGCCTTCACTTCTCCGGCTGCTGATCCCGATCGCTGCGGCCGGTACGGTTGCTCTCGGCATGCTGATCATCGACTATGTGTATCCAATGCAGCTTCCTGCGCAGATCGCCATTACGATGATCGCCGCACTGGCGGTAGCCACCGTAGCGCTGGTTGATATGCTTCTGACTCGCCTCCTGCTTGCTCTGGCGATAGCAGTAGCCGTGCCCGCGGTTGCAGCGCTGGCGTCGGTCATTCGGACGAGTGACTTGACCCAGGGAAGCGGAACCCCTCCGGTCGTGTCGGCGTTTCATGGGTGGCTGGCGGCCTTCTCGGTCGCGGTCGCCGGGGGATTGGTCGCTTCAGGGGTTCTCTCCGACAGGTCGTTCTTCGTGAAGTCTGTCCAGTTCCTAGGGGTTAAGGCGTCGCACACCCTGCCGTTCGCCTTGGCAGGAGGGCTTCTGTGGTGGCACGTGTTCGGCCGGGATTACTCTGCCGGCCGCATACAGGTGTCGCAGAGCCTGAAGCGGTTCCTTCTGACTCCTCTGCGGTTTTGGCACGTCTTGGCCGCTGCCGGAGCTATCGGTGTCTTCATTGTGTACCTCGCAAGGACTGGCAACACCTTTGTGATCGATGTGCCTGTTGTGGACAGGCGCCTTCGGGAAGCATTCGAGGCGTTCCTGCCGGTCAGGCCGAGGACGAAAGAGGTGTTCGTCGGGCATCCGGCTCTGGTGGCGTCTCTTTACGTCTGGGCACGGTCAAGGGGACGGTGCCGGCTGGCTCTGTACGGTGTGCTGGCGGGGATGATCGGTCTCATCTCTGTGGTCAATTCCTTTGCGCACCTTCACACGCCCATCTCGCTCACACTCTTGCGAGTGCTCCTGGGAGCGGCTGTCAGCCTGCCGGTCTCGCTTCTCGCGGTGTACTGTGCAGCCGCTGTTATGTCGAGGAATCTGCCACAGACCGAGCTCAACGGGATCGGAGTCGACACAGGCGCACATGACCCGGAGGTGCGCGGATGAGCCGAGTCGTCGTGTCCGGGTACTATGGGTTCGGAAACGTCGGAGACGAGGTAGTGCTGGACAGCCTGGTCCGATGGCTTCGCGACGCCGGAAATTGCGAAGAGCTGACGGTGCTGTCATCGGATCCTCAGCGGACTGCACGGCGTCTCGGTGCTCAGTCGGTCTACAGCTTCGGCCCTGTAGGAGTGATTAGGGCGCTGTTGAGGTCTGAAGTGCTGGTCAGCGGAGGAGGTACGCTGATCCAGGACCGGACTTCTGTCAGGAGCGCTCTCTATTATCTGGCGATACTTGCCGCCGGACTTGCACTGAGGCGCAGGGTGGCGGTCGTAGGGCAGGGACTCGGGCCCATCCGCACCTGGGTCGTGAAGGCTCTGACGCGAGTGGTGCTGTCGAGAGCCGATCTGATTGTGTTGCGTGACTGCGGTTCGGCGGACCTTCTCGAGGAGATTGGGGTCCCGACCTCCCGGGTGAGGATAGGAGCTGACCTTGCGTTCCTGTCGACGGCGGTGAGGGGCGAGCGCGCTGAGGCAGAAGCTGCAGCGCGCGGTCCAGTAGCTCTGGTGGTTCCGTCATACAGGGACAAGCACTCGGATCGGAGATGGATCTCTTCGCTTGCATCTCGCATGAGTGAGGCCGTGCAGGGTCAAAGAAACATCGAGGTGCTGGCGTTTCAGCCTGCAGATGTTGCGTCCGACTCATCTGATGGCCCGTTGCGCCCCAGAGTTGTAGAGCCCTCGCTGGCCGACCAGCTTGTGAAGGGCTTCTCTGTAGTCGTAAGCGCAAGGCTGCATGGGTTGATTCTGGCGGTGAGAGCGGGGATACCGGGAATAGCGCTGGCTGTGGATCCGAAGATCCAGTACTTCGCGGAGGAGACCGGTCTTCCGTGGATAGACCCGTCCGCACACTCACCTGAGGAGGTCGCTGCCTGGGCCTGCCGCTCCCTAGACAGAACGCTGGCGCGTTATCCTGAGACGGCAGCCGATGTCAGAGAGGCTGCTGAGAGGTTCGCGGACAGGGCAAGAGAGGGGATGCAGGGGCTCCTCGAGCTGCTCGCGCGCGAACGTCCCGTGTGCAGACGCAAGAGCACAGTCAGTGGGTGATTGTGTGGAGATCTTCGGCACTCGTGTTGACGCTGTAGACGCCGACAAGGCGGTGGCCAGAGTGATAGGCATGGCTCTGGCTGACCGTGCGTCCTACGTGGTCACTCCGAACGTCGAGATCGTGATGGCAGCAAGATCCAACGAACGGCTGAGGCGTGCGCTGAACGGCGCAGACCTTGCTGTGGGCGATGGCGTCGGGCTGGTGTGGGCCTCGAGAGTGCTTGGAAGGCCGCTTCCCGCCCGAGTGAGCGGTATAGATCTCATGACAGATCTGCTGCGCGAGGCTCCCAGGCATGGGCTTAGGGTCTTCCTGCTTGGATCGACTAAAGAGATCGTGGCCGCTGCAGCCGAACGCATACGCTCAACCATGAATGCAGAGGTGGCAGGGTTTCATCACGGGTTTTTCTCTCCTGAGGAGGAGCAGAAGGTCGTAGACTCGATACTTCGCACTAGACCACATATCATATTCGTGGGGATGGGCAGCCCGAGACAGGAGCTGTTCATGGCCAGGAACGTAGGCCTGATCGGAAAAGGAGCAATGATCGCAGTCGGAGGAAGCTTTGACGTCCTTTCAGGAGCGAAGCGCCGCGCACCTTCTCTCTTGCGCAGGCTCGGTCTCGAATGGATGTTCAGGCTCATCAGTGAGCCCAGGAGATTCCGCCGGATGATGGCCTTGCCCAGGTTCGCGGCACTTGTCCTGCTCACCCGGTTGAAGCTGGTCAAGGAGTGATCGTTCTTTGAGGTCCGAAGCTGCGGAGAAGCTGAGACGTGCAGCCACGGGCAAGTGGCTCAGGACGTTGACCGACTACCTGGCGATCACCGCAGGCGCGGTCATCACTGCAGTTGCACTGGACGCGTTCCTGATTCCGGGCAGGATCGCTGCAGGCGGCGTGAGCGGACTCGCAACGATAGTCTACCATGTCTTTGGCTTCCCGGTAGGCTGGACCATGCTGGCGGTGAACGTCCCGCTGTTCGTGACTGCACTCTTTGTGATCGGACCCGGTTTCGGCATACGGACTGTATACGGTTCAGTGCTCGTTTCGGTCGCGGTCGAGGCCCTCAAGCCGATGATCCCCACGATTACGCAGGATCTCGTGCTCTCGTCTGTGTACGGCGGAGCTCTTGCCGGCCTTGGACTCGGTCTTGCGTTTCGCCACGGCGGGAGCACAGGAGGGACCGATTTGGCTGCCAGGCTGCTGAACCGGCTGACGCACTTCTCGGTCGGCAAGTCACTGCTCTTGATCGACTTTGTCGTGGTAAGCCTGGCCGGAGTGGTTTTCAGCGCTGAGCTCGCACTGTATGCACTGGTTTCGATCTTCGTGACATCCAAAGGAATCGACCTCATCCAGGAAGGGTTCAGCTACGCAAAGACGGCGATCATTATCTCCAACAGAGCCGATGCGATCGCGTCCGCAGTCTTGACACGCATGGAGCGAGGCGTGACCGGTCTGAAAGGGATTGGCAAGTACTCCGGGGAGGAGCGCGAGGTCCTATTGTGCGTGGTTTCCCGCAGGGAGATCGCGCAACTCAAGAATCTTGTTGGTGAGCTTGACCCGGATGCTTTCATGACGATAACGGATACGCACGAGGTTCTCGGCGAGGGTTTCAAGAAGTGACGAAGGGTCGACGCCGTAGGGGTGGTCGTGTTTGATCAGGACAGTTCATCTGAGTAAAGTGTATGGCAAGGGCGCCCGGGCGCTGGACGACGTAAGCCTGCAGATCAATCGGGGCGAGTTTGTGTTCGTAATGGGGAAGAGCGGAGCGGGGAAGTCCACTCTGTTCTGGGTGCTGTCAGGCCAGGTGAGGCCCACTTCGGGGAGCGTCTTCGTCAACGACAAGAGCATCGCTCGGGCGACATCGGGTGTCATAGCGAGGCTTAGGCGGCAGATGGGCCTGGTGCCTCAGGACCTGAAACTCCTCGAGAGGAGGACCGCCTACGAAAATGTCGCTTTTGCAATGCAAGTGATCGAGCGTCCCGAGTGCGAGATCAAGGAGCGAGTCCGAGAGGTCCTTGCCATGGTCGGGCTTGCGGGCCGCGAAGATGCGTATCCAAACCAGCTCTCCGGCGGAGAGCAGCAGAGGGTCGCCATAGCCCGGGCGATCGTCAATGGTCCCCAGATCATTCTGGCGGACGAGCCCACCGGCAACCTCGATTCGAAGACCGCCGAGGACATTCTGAAGATTCTCGAGAGACTGAACAGGAAGGGAACAACAGTGCTGGTGGCGACTCACAACGAATCGCTGGTCGAAAGCAGGAATCACAGAGTCGTCTATCTCGAGCGCGGGAGGGTCCGCATAGACACCGGAGGGCGCCCTCTGTGGGGTGATTTGCAGTGAAGCTGTCGACTTTTCGCTACTTCGGAGCGCAGGCGTGGTCAGGTGTGCGGAGGAATCTCAGCCCCACTGCCGCGCTGGTGATTCTGATCGCGCTCTTCACCCTCGGCGCGTTTCTAGGAGTGATTCGGAACGCGGAATCCATAGGAGCTGATCTCGTGCAGGGATTTCAGGTCGTCGCGTACCTGAAGCCTGACGCTTCGCCAGTCGATCTGGACGGAGCTGCGCGCAGAATCGCGGGCATTTCTGGGGTGGTAGGCACCGATGTCAGGACGAAACAGATGGAGCTCGAGCGCCTGGTGCATCAGTTTCCCGCCTACAAGGGAGTCATCGCGTCGCTCCCAGAGAATCCCCTGGTGGACGCCATAGTTGTCGACATAGACGACCCGGAGCGCGCTGGAGTGATCGCGTCGTTGATCGCAAGGATAGATGCGGTCGACGAGGTGGTGTACGGAACGCTCGCTGCAGAGCGTCTGGCCTCCTTCGCGAGAGGGCTTAGGACGCTGTCGCTCGCCGGGACCGTTTTCATGGTGGTTGTCATATCGCTCGTCGTCGGAAGCGTGGTCGGCCTCACTATAGAATACAGAGCGGCGGAGATAGAGGTGGCTTCTCTGGTCGGCGCGACGAGGTGGTTCATCATGTGGCCTTTCATCATCGAAGGCGCCATCCTTGCCCTGATGCTGTGGGCGGTCGGCGCCTCAGCCGTGGCTGCCTTGTACCTTCCGGTCGTTCGTTCTTTCCAGAACATGATGCCCTTCGCGGCGTTCGCGGACTCCTGGGGCGACGTTTACGCAGTCTCCCTCCAGCTGCTAGCCATCTCGTTCGTGTCATTCGAGACTGCCACATTGATCGCACTGAGGCGGTTGATCACAGGCATGCAGAAGGGATGATTGCGTGAAGCTCAGGCTGCTTGTGGTATCGATCATAGTTGTGGTACAATTGGCGTGGACCGCTCCGGCCTGCGCTGGGATTCTTTCGGATGTGCAGGACACGCTGGCTGAACTCACTGATCGAGTCCTGTCGATCAAGGACTCGCTGCTCGGGTTGAGGAAGCGTGAAAGCGAGGCTCTCAAGGCCTTGTCGGAGAGAGAATCGCAACTAGAAGCGGTCAAGGCCGAATTGCGGTCGCTGGCAAATACCACTTCTGCGCTCGAATCCGAGATCGCCTCTCTGGAACTCTCGCTAAAACGGAGCGAGAGCGATGCACGGGCATTGGCCGCTTCCGTTGAACAGGCGACCGACTTACTCCGGATGCAGCTGCGGTATCTGCAGAAACACGGCAGAGTCGATGATTTCCTCTCGTTCCTCGCTTCAGAGTCGCTGGTAGAGTCTCAGCTCACGGTGAAATCGCTCGACCAGCTGTTGCGGCTTACCGACCGTGTTGTCGCAGACTACTACTCCCAGGTGGCTGAATTGGGCCGGCGGCGGAGCGAACTCCTGGGGCTGATGAGGGATCTGGAGGCGAAGAGGAGCGAGCTCAACAGGACAAGGCAGAACAGAGAGGCCGCTCTCAATGAGTTGATCAAAAAGACCGACGAGACCAGATCGGCACTGGCAAACGCCCGCTCTCAGATATCCGATTACGAACGGACTCTCAGAGAGCTCGAAGAGAGCAGCGCGGAGCTGCAGGCGATCATAGAGGCGCAGGAGAGGGAAGCGGCCGAGCTGGAGAGAAAGGCCAGGGAAGGCTGGATCAGGTCGTTTCTGTGGCCGGTTTCAGGCAACGGGACTGCAGGCCACTCGATGATAGGCCGGTCTGACAGAGGATATTCTGGCATAGAGATTGAAACACAGGCCGGCGCACAGGTCGTTGCTGCCAGGTCCGGACAGGTGGTCCATTCGGGCTGGGTAAACGGGTATGGCAGCACGGTGGTGATGAACCACGGAAGCGGGTACTCGACCATCTATGCGCATTGCTATCACCTCAAGGTCGCTGCCGGAGACTTTGTGGTTGCAGGCGAGGTGATCGCGGAGATGGGTGGCGTGACGGCTGACTCACCTCCACGCCTTCACTTCGAGATACGGAAGGACGGTCTCCAGCTCGACCCAATGGAATACCTCGAGTCCGTGGGGACGGGCGCGCTCCGGTGATTTCCTAGAAGGGTGTTGAGTGGATTTGGCTAGAACCATTACAGCCAGGCAGAGACTTGCCATTCTCATACTGGTCCTGATTGCCATACTGTTTGCCCCATCCGGACAGGCCCGCGACGACGAGAAGCTGCACTCGGGCATCGACCTCGCTGCGGAGATTGCCCTGCTGGTCAGACTCCAGTACGTGGATCCGGTCAGGGTTACCGATCTTCTGTCGGCTTATATGGTCACCGACACGATAGAGGGAATGCTGGAGAGCCTGGGCGACCAGTACACGCGATACCTGGATCCGGGGGCGTACAAGGCATACACAGAGGACGTCGAGGGCACATACAGCGGAATCGGCATACATGTCGGATTGCTGAACGGACGGGCCACTGTGGTGGCGCCGATGCCCGATACGCCGGCGAAGCGAGCAGGACTGGCTTCGGGCGACGTTATAATGGCTATCGACGGCAAGTCGACAGAGAACATGTCTCTCGAGGAAGCTGTGTCGCTGATGAAGGGCCCCGAAGGCACTCGAGTCGTCCTTACCATCCAACGCGAGGGTGAGGAGCTGAGAGATGTCGAGATCGTCCGCGCGGTGATCACCGTGCCGGTAGTGGAGTCTGAGATGGTGGAAGAGGGCATCGGCTACTTGAGGATCATCACTTTCTCTGCCGATACTGCGGACCAGGTCCACCGCGCTCTCGAGGACCTGAGATCGCAGGGTGCGGAAGGCCTGGTGCTGGATTTGAGGTGGAACGGCGGAGGTCTCTTTGACCAGTCGATTCTCGTAGCGAGCATGTTCGTCGGTGAGGGACCCATAGTGCACAGGGTGGGCAGAGGCGGCGTGAAGAACACCCACATGAGAAGCACGGAAGTGCCGACCTATGACATCCCGCTGGTCGTGCTGGTCAACCAGTGGAGTGCGAGCTCTGCAGAGATCCTGGCAGGCGCGCTCAAGGATAGCGGCCGCGCGCCGCTGGTCGGAACGAAGACATTTGGCAAGGGCGTGGTCCAGGGGGTGTTCCCCTTGGGCAACGGTGGCGCTCT